>Ga0116156_10000289_pt1 | contig 56030 bp, 63 predicted proteins | sample AD_UKC045_MetaG_FD_89891 | JGI IMG/M metagenome (GOLD analysis project Ga0116156, IMG submission 89891) | Active sludge microbial communities of municipal wastewater-treating anaerobic digesters from USA - AD_UKC045_MetaG | ecosystem: Engineered > Bioreactor > Anaerobic > Digestate | place: USA...
GTCATTAAGTGGTCATTAAGTAGTCATTAAGTAGTCATTAAGTAGTCATTAAGTAGTCATTAAGTGGTCATTAAGTAGTCATTAAGTAGTCATTAAGTAGTCATTAAGTAGTCATTAAGTAGTCATTAAGTAGTCATTAAGTGGTCATTAAATAGTCATTAAGTAGTCATTAAGTAGTCATTAAGTAGTCATTAAGTGGTCATTAAGTAGTCATTAATAGTCATTAATAGTCATTAAGTAGTCATTTATTGTAAAAACCGAGGTTGTTTGTTGAAAAATTCTTAGTGGAGGGGGAAAGAGGAGTAGAGCAAATAGGCTGTTTATACCTTATTTGTACCCTATTTATACCTTATTTGTACCTTGTTTATATAGTAATTTGGGAGAAATGGAGGACGGAGGGGCGGAAGAAAGAGAAAAAGATTAAAAGGTGTGAACGGTGAAGAGCGAACAGTCATTTATAGTCATTCCGACTCAGTCGGAGTCGTTTGTAACGGAAACTGGGGACGGATGAAAAAAAAGTGGAACAGTGAAACAGTGGAACGGGCATTAGGTTGAATGGATGAATTATTTTTAGAAAAGAATTGGAAAATTTCTTTTTTATAAATAAATTTGTAACATAAATAATTTGAAGTTGGAGACAGAATTCCAACGAGGTAAAATAATCTTAATAATCACGTGGATCCATGTGACTTACCCGGCGGAGCATTCCCAAAACCGTAAATGATTCTCAAAACATTTGAGAGGACGGAAAACAGAGGTAGAGGTAAAGGTAGAGGTAAAGATAAAGGTAAAGGTAGAGCAGGATGTATCATAGTTTTAAGGAAATGTCAGTTTGGAAAAATGCAATGATAGTTGCTGAAAAGATTCACGACATGACCGACCAATTACCCAAGAAAGAAGATTACGGTTTTACATCTCAAATAAGACGATCAGCATTGAGCATTTCTGCGAACGTCGCAGAAGCATACGGAAGAGAGCACTCAGCAGATAAAATAAATTTTTATTTTTATGCAAGAGGATCAGTAAAGGAAACCCAAAGTCATTTGGAATATGGTCAAAGAGTAAAATATATTACAGAGACTAACTTCGAATTAATTAACGCTGAACTGATTAAGATATATAACGAATTAAATAAAATAATAAAGACCTTAAAAAACAATTGAATTCCTTTCAAGATATTCTAAATATTTAGCTATGATAAATACTTTGTGATATAATCTGCACTCCATATTCCGGTATCCGGATTCCATATAATTAAATTCTTCATACAGTTTTGTTGCTAATCACACGAAAAAATTATTTTAAAAACAACCTATTATCTTTAGAAAAATTTTAGTAAATTAGCCGATTAAAATATGCGGAATTCAAGAAAAGTGTTGAATTTTGCAACAAAAACCGGGTGTCGCAAAACGAGGATGTGACTCACGCGGCGGAGCTGTAAGAAAAAGTCCCGCCACAGCGTAGGAAGAGTGAATGGATGAATGAGTGAATGGATGAATGAAGAACTTTTAAATAGAAACAAAAATATTAACCGGGGTTATAGAAAACTGGAAGTTTGGAAAGAATCCATAGAACTGTTTATAATAGTCAGAAAAAAGATTAGAGAACTGACAGGACTGTCGTTCAAAGTAAAGGCTCAGATTGAAGATTCCATTTTAAGTGTATCATCAAATATTGCCTGCCCCGTGAAATAGTGAGGTGTATCCATTTATTTTGTATATGTTTTGCAGAGTTTAGTAGATTATAAATTCTATACAGGCTTTACACAGAATATAAAAGAAAGAATTAATAATCATAATTTAGGTAAGGTATCTTCAACAAACAGGAGAAGGCCGCTAAAAATAATTTACTTTGAAGCCTCATTAAATAAATCCGATGCCCTGAAACGGGAAAAATACCTAAAAACTTCGTACGGGAAAAGGTACATTAAAAATAGACTAAATAATTATTTGACCGAAGCGGAATGAGTATTTCACGGGGTAAGAGGATACAGCAGACGTTCAATAAAAGAAAATATTCAGTTCAATACAATAGCATTAGCCTCTCTAAGCGAGAATTATTCTCAGATATTTGCACTTAACGGTAGCGGTGATGTTACGAGAGAATGGTTTGATGAATATGATAAAAATCACTACTCTCTGGAAAACAAACTTATCAATTTGAATAAAGCGCTGATAGAAAAATTCGAAAAGAATGAGATTTGGGATAATAATTATGTTTTGCATTAAAAATCATTCATCCATTCATGCAATCATTCATTCATTCACTTATAAAATTATGAAGGTGACTTCTGTCTTCTGACTTCCGTCCTCTGTCCTCTAATGGTGGTCGGGTATCTTGACAATCAGTGCTAATCTGCCCGCCTGTCCCGCCTGGGCGGTGATCCCGACTAGTCGTGGGTGGTAAAAAACGGATTTTTATCGAAGTTTGTTTTAATATCTTAAATTCAAATTAAATCAGATACGATGTATAAATTTATAATAAATGAAAAAGAAGAAAAAACTGCAGTAGTGATAAGTATTGCGGATTTTCAAAAGCTTCAAAAAGAATTGAAAGCAAACAGAGAAAGGATTGAAATTCTGGAAGACAAGCTGGACATAAAGCTTGCAAAGAAAGCATTAGAATCCAAATCCGGGAAAATTCCTTTCAATTTAAAGAATTATGTATAAAATAGAGATTCTTTCATCTGCGGATAAAAACTTAAGAAGAATCAATTCAAAAGACAGAGAAAAAATAGCCCTGGGGATAAGCAAACTCTCAAATAATCCACGTCCGCATGGAAGCAAGAAACTAAAAGGGAGTGAATTTTACAGATTGAGAATCGGGGATTACAGAGTGATATACCTGATAAAGGATAACCGTTTAATAGTAGTAGTTGTTAGAATTGGTCATCGTCGTGAAATATACTGGCAATAAACTTTCTCCCAAAAAATATTCAAGAAGAATCTCTACCTTGCCTTCTCTGTGAGAATCGGGTGTTAAGAAAATAAACAGTGGAAGAGGGGAACAGAGGAAAAGTGGAACGGAGGAATAGTTATGAGCTATAAAGATTTGGAGCTCTGGAAGGTCAGTCTGGATTTGGTGGTTGATGTTTATCAAATGACTGCAAAATTCCCCAAAACAGAGATATACGGTTTGACCTCACAGATTCAGAGAGCAATTGTTTCTATTCCATCGAACGTAGCAGAAGGAAGCAGTAGGAAAGGGACTAAAGAATTTATACAGTTTCTTTGGATTGCAAATGCTTCATTATCTGAATTTGAAACACAACTAGAAATAGCATTTAGGTTGGGATATATTGAAGATACTGAAAAGTATATTGAAAAAGTGAAGCATATAAGAAAAATGTTACATGGATTAATTAAATCTCTGGAAGGAAAATGAAGGGTTTAATTCCTATTTTCCGTTCCTCCGTTCCACTTTTACACTTTTCTTCTACCTCTGCCTCTGCCGGGGCGGCACAGGCAGATTCTCACAAATGGAGGGGGAGAGAGCACGGAAGACAGAAGACGGAGGACGGAGGGTCCCGCCCACGACGGGACAGGCAGGCAGATTCACACGGATTAACAATAGTAACACTCTAAGCGGAAATTCTTTAATTATATTAATGAACAGAGAACAAAAACTAGAACTACTCAAGAATATTCACTGGGATGTAAACCGGCACGGGGATTTTTACATTAAAATCATAGACGGGGGAATTAATACATTCTCAGAATATGAGCGAATGTCATTGCTTATTCGCTTGTTTGAGAGATTAGACTGGCAGCAATTAGTTGAAATAATAGGTATAGATACCATCAAAGAATATCTCAGTGATGACCTTATAAAAAGAATAAGATTTGTTTATCTAAGGAATAAATATGACAGAATTCGAAGAGTATTATATGGGGGTACTTTACCCATTTCAGGATGGAGTGATGACTATCGTGAAACAATTAAATCTACCCTTTTATCTAACAGGTGGTACAGCTCTAAGCCGGCATTATTTTAACCACCGGTTTTCTGATGATTTAGACTTATTTGTAAATAATGACGATGATTTTAATAACTATATTAATTATTTATACAAAGCTTTAACCACTTCCGCGAAAGAACACAGCTTCACAATTGATCAAACCAAAATAAGGAGATTTGATAACTTTACACAATTTTCTTTACAAAAAGAAGGAAACATAACCCTAAAATTAGAATTTGTTAATGATGTGGCATCACATTTCGGAGATTTTGAACAAAACAGGACTTTAGGCAAGGTGGATAGTATCAGGAATATTCTTTCCAATAAGTTTTCGGCTATATTCCGATATCAAGTGAAAGACATTGTAGATATTTGGCAGATATGCAAAAATTACAAATTTGAATATTCAGAAATTCTTTTAGAAGCCAAGAGCAAAGAGGCGGGAATAGATGCATTTATAATATATGAGATAATCAAAACAATGCCGGTAAACAAGATTGAAGAAATAAAGTGGATTAAAAAGCCGGAGATGAGTTTAATGAAAAAGGAATTAGACATAATTGCGGAAGACATATTTCATGCACGAAGTAATTCACTATGCATGTAGGCACTACCAAAGTAGTGGAAAAAGTAAAAGTTGAGGGAATCTGAGTCCGCGGCGGCGTAGGAAGGCAGACGGAGGGCGGAAGACAGAAAACAGAGGACGGAGGACGGAAGACAGAGGACGGAAGACAGAGGATGATTAGAAGTATTAAAGACCTGGATATCTATAACATTGCATATGATCTGGCAATTAAAATTCATACAATTACAATTTCGTTCCCAAAAGAAGAAAAGTATTCTTTAACAGATCAGATAAGAAGATCATCAAGATCAGTTGCAATGAACATCCGCGAGGGGTTCGCTAAAAGGAAGTATGAAAACGTATTTATCAGGCATCTGATTGATTCCTTAGGATCATCAGAAGAAACCAGAGGATGGCTGGAATTTGCAAAAGATCTCAAATATATTGAAGAGAAAGCATATAATGAACTTGATAAATATTACGATAATTTAAATGCAAAACTTAATAAACTAATTACAAACTGGAAAACCTTCTAAAATCCGACTTCTGTCTTCTGTCTTCTGACTTCTGTCCTCCGTCCTCTGTCTTCCGACATCTGTCTTCTATTGGTAGTCGGGTATCTTGACAATCAGTGCTAATCTGCCTGCCTGTCCCGCCTGGGCGGTGATCCCGACCGGTCGTGGATGGTAAAAAAGGATTTTTATCGAAGTTTGTTTTAATAGCTTAAATTCAAATTAAATCAGATACGATGTATAAATTTATAATAAATGAAAAAGAAGAAAAAACTGCCGTAGTGATAAGTATTGCGGATTTTCAAAGACTTCAAAAGGAATTGAAAGCAAACAGAGAAAGAATTGAAATTCTGGAAGACAAGCTGGACATAAAGCTCGCAAAGAAAGCATTAGAATCCAAATCCCGGAGAATTCCTTTCAATTTGAAGAATTATGTATAAAATAGAGATTCTTTCATCTGCAGATAAAACTTAAGAAGAATCAATTCAAAAGACAGAGAAAAAATAGCCCGGGGGATAAGCAAACTCTCAAATAATCCACGTCCGCAAGGAAGCAAGAAACTAAAAGGGAGTGAATTTTACAGATTGAGAATCGGGGATTACAGAGTGGTATACCTAATTAAGGATAACCGTTTAATAGTTGTAATTGTTAGAATTGGTCATCGTCGTGAAATATACCGGCAATAAACTTTCTCCCAAAAAATATTCAAGAAGAATCTTAACCTCCGCCGGGGCGGATAATCTCCGCCTGAGGCGGATTACCTCTACCTCTACCTTTACCTTTTTCATTCATGCAATCATTCATTCATTCACTTATAAAATTATGAAGGTGACTTCTGACTTCCGTCTTCTGTCTTCCGTCTTCTGACTTCTGACATCCGTCTTCTTCAGATGCGATATATAAATTGATAGTAAAAGAAAAAACGATAATAGCGGATAACTATCACCGATGCTCCCAAATCTGATAAAAAATAAAATAAGTAAAAATAAGAATATAGCATTTGCCATACTCTTCGGGTCTCATGCAACCGGGAAAGTAAGATTCGGGAGTGATCTTGATATAGCAATATACTTTAAAACAGAACCCGAACTATTGGAAATCGGAGACCTCGTAAATCAGCTTCAGGAGATAACAGAAGATAAAATAGACCTGGTTAAACTTAACGGTCTCTGTTTATCCCGCCCCGGGTTGGCTTATAACATAATAAAGGACGGCATTATAGTCTACAATGAAGACAGCATAATGTTAGCGGAGTACAAAAGGAAAGTCCTTTTAGAATACCTGAATTTCAAACCAATTGCAGATATGTTCCACAACAGATATCTCCAAAGATTAACTGCCAATAAACCGGGCAGAAGAAACTTATGTTAATTGAAAAGATAAAAAGATTAGAAGAAAATCTAAAGACGCTGGAATCAATAAAAGCCGGATACACGTTAGATCAGATAGAAGGTGATAAAATTGATGAATGGGGTTTGCGATACGGATTACTGGAGTCGATACAGATTATAATAGACATAAGTTGTGGTATAGTTGCAGAAAAAAATATTGGTACCCCGCGCAACTTTGCAGAGTGCATCGGACTTTTAATCACCGGAGGGTATTTGGAAAAAGCAGCAGGGGAAAAGATCAAAAAAATGATAGGGCTAAGAAATCTTTTAGTTCATGAATATGGAATAATTGATATAAAGAAACTATACAATTACCTGGATAATTTAGGAGACATAAGAGATTTTATAAATGAAATAGCCCGGGAAATCACAGAATAAAACAGAGGACCGAGGACGGAATCCGACCAGTCGGAGGAGGACAGAGAGACGGAGAGATAGACAGAGGGAGGGAGACAGCAAGGGGAGGGTTTATAACGAAATTTAACTTTTTAATAGCACTTCAACAACAAAAGTAATAATGACCAGACCGGAATCAATGAAGATGAAAAAAGAGAGGGTATTTGATACCATCATACATGAAGCAAAAGAGGGAGGATTTTGGGGAGAGTGTCCGGTGCTTAAGGGATGTTATTCACAGGGTGACACATTGTCCGAAGTCAAAGAGCATCTTCAGGAGGCTATTGAACTTTACATCGAAGAATTAGAAGCAAATAAAAAGAAAGTTCCAAGACAGATGAGAACATATATAGTTCCAATTGAAATTCAAACGAGAGTGTGAACTAGCTTGTAGAGACGGAAGACAGAGGACGGAAGACAGAGGACGGAAGACAGAGGACGGAAGATGATTAGAAGTATTAAAGACCTTGATATCTATAATATTGCGTATGATCTGGCAATTAAAATTCATACAATTACGATTTCGTTTCCAAAGGAAGAAAAGTATTTTTATCCCGTGAAATAATTTATTCACTTTTATTCAAATTTCAAAAAAATTATTTATACGAACATAGTAAAAGGGCTAAAGAATTCTATTTCATGGGACAGGCCGATCAGATAAGAAGGTCATCAAGATCAGTTGCAATGAACATCCGTGAGGGGTACGCTAAAAGGAAGTATGAAAACGTATTTATCAGGCACCTGATTGATTCATTAGGATCCTCAGAAGAAACCAGAGGATGGCTGGAATTTGCTAAAGATCTCAAATATATTGAAGAGAAAGCATATAATGAACTTGATAATTATTACGATAACTTAAATGCAAAACTCAATAAACTAATTACAAACTGGAAAACCTTCTAAAATCCAACTTCCGTTTTCCGTTTTCTGACTTCTGTCATCCGTCTTCCGTCTTCCGTCATCCGTCTTCTATTGGTGGTGTTGAAAAACCCAACAGTTTCCGGGAAGTCCGTTAGCTAACGAGCTTAGAACAAAACAAAATATTATTGTTCAATAAATTTAATAAAACGCTTTGAACCAAGCAGAAAAAAACAGAATATACCGGCAGATAGTCTGGGATTACGATATTTCTCCGGAAGAGATAGAGGCGGTAATTAAGGGAGAAATAAAAACCGCGGGGCACTATACCAAAGAAGGATTATTCAAGAAATTTATCGAGACATACCCGTGGTTTACAATAACAGCCTTATTTGATATAAACGAAATCCGGACTCTTTTGACGGAAAGCACCATAAGCATGCTCAGGTCACAGGATTTAAGAAAAAAATATAAATTTATCCGTGAAAGATTACAGCAAATTATATCTGATGCAGGATAAATTCCTGCCATTTATGCACAATCTCGGATTGCCTTTTTACTTAACGGGGGGTACGGCACTAGGGCGGTTTTATCTTAATCACAGATACAGCGAAGACCTTGATTTTTTTGTAAATGCAGATCCCCTTTATCAGGGTTACATTGGGGAACTAAAAAAGGAAATCACGGCTTGTTTTAAGGTTGATATCAAGCAGGCACTTTTTGCACAGGATTTCACCCGTTTTTTCATAGAAGAAGATGGGATGATTTTAAAAATCGAGTTTATTAATGATGTAAGTTACCGGCCCGATAAAACTGAAGTTTATACTTATGGCAAGATAGATACTCCATTAAATATTTTATCCAATAAACTGACAGCGATAGTATCAAGAGATGAGCCCAAGGATGTGTTTGATATTATACATATATCGAAAGCATACTCTTTTAACTGGAAAGATGTTTTTTATCATGCAAAGCAGAAAGCAGCCATAAACGAAATTGATATAGAGCAACGGCTGGTGTCATTTCCTGTCAAACTACTGGAGAGCGTTCACCTGATAAATCCAACAGTTAATTACGATTCAACAAAAAATGGACTAAGACAAATCGCGGATGATTTCCTATTGGGGAAAGACAATTCTCAGGGAAACGGAAAAAAACCAATAGAAACAGCAAAGCCATGGAATGGATGAGAAAAAGGGAAAGGAAGAGGAAGAGGTCAAGAGGTTAAGAGGTGAAAAGGTTAAGAGATGAAAAGATAAAAAGGTAGAGGAAAAGGTAAAGGTAAAGAAGGAAGAGGATGTATCATAGTTTTACGGAAATGTCGGTTTGGAAAAATGCAATGAAAGTTGCTGAGACGATTCATCACATGACTGACCAACTGCCCAAAAAAGAAGATTACGGATTTACATCACAAATAAGAAGAGCTGCATTGAGTATTTCTGCGAACGTGGCAGAGGCATTTGGCAGGGAGCATACAGCAGATAAAATTAATTTCTATTATTACTCCAGAGGATCAGTAACGGAAACCCAGAGTCATCTTGAATATGGTCTAAGAGTTAAATATATTACCGAAAATGGCTTCGAATTAGTAAACACTGAACTGATCAAAATCTATAACGAATTAAATAAAATAATAAAAACCTTAAAAAACTCTTAACTTGTATTTTTCTTTACCTTTGCCTTTACCTTTACCTTTACCTCTACCTATTCCTCTAAAGGTGTTGAGAAATTCAACAATTCTGATAAACATACAAAAACTCGAAATGTGACTAAACTTTTATTTACCTAAGCATCAGATAATGAAAATAGAAAACATTAAAATCAGTAATTTCAAAGCATTCAAGGATATTGAAATTAAAAATGTCCCTAGAATGGCTGTTTTTGTAGGTGCTAATGGCACAGGAAAGACAACCCTATTTAATGTCTTCAGTTTTCTAAAAGATGCATTAACGGAAAATATACACGTTGCATTGACAAAATTAGGCGGAAGCAAAGGATTTCAGGAAGTCAGGAGCAGGGGTGCAGATGGTCCAATTGAAATAGAATTGAAGCTGAGAGAAAATGCCAAGTCCCCCCTGGTTACATATTCATTAACCATAAATGAAGAAAACGGACGACCAATAATTGAGCGAGAGATACTGCAATACAGGCGGGGGAGCAAGGGTCAGCCATGGCGATTTTTAGATTTTTCAAGAGGAAAGGGGCAGGCAGTAACAAATGAACCGGAAAACGTTCAGGAAAAAACAGAACTAAGGCGAGAAGAGCATGAGTTGAAATCTCCCGACATACTTGCTTTAAAGGGATTAGCCCAATTTGAGAAATTTCCGGCAAGCAAAGCTCTTGGGGATTTATTAGAGAACTGGCATGTTTCAGATTTTCATATCCAACAAGCCCGGAGCGAGAGAGAAACGGGGTATGCAGAGCATCTTTCAAAAGAAGGAGAAAATCTGGCATTAGTAACGGAGTTTATCTATAACAGACATCCGGAACTATTTAAAGAAATTATAGAGAAACTTAAACGGCGGGTTCCCGGAATTTCCTCTGTTGATTCTAAAATAACCGAAGAAGGGAGAGTGCTTTTAAGATTTCAGGATGGAGCTTTCAACGATCCATTTTTAGCAAAGCATGTCTCAGACGGAACAATAAAAATGTTTGCGTACTTAGTTTTATTACATGATCCAAAACCCCACCCGTTATTATGCATTGAAGAGCCGGAGAATCAACTATATCCAAAGCTATTAGGTGAACTAGCAGAAGAGTTCAGAGAATATTCCAGGAAAGGGGGGCAAGTATTTATCTCCACACATTCCCCGGACTTTTTAAACGCTTGTGAGACAGAAGAAGTATTCTGGCTTAAAAAAAGTCATGGATACACATCTATTAAAAGCGTAAAAGAAGACAAGCAACTAATGAAGTATATGGAAGAAGGGGATAAGCTTGGATATCTCTGGAAGGAAGGATTTTTTGAGGGAGCAGACCCGTTTTGAGGGAAGTCGTTTTTTTGCTGGAGGAAGAGTCAGCAAAAGTATTAATTGAAGGGATTATAACAAAAATAAGAGGAAACGATAACAAGGAACCTCAGTGCAAATATATTGTTTTTGAAGGAAAACGAGATCTCCAAAAAAAACTATTTAAAAAGCTAAACGGATACTGCAATCAGGAAGCGGTTTTCATAATAATGCAGGATCAGGACTCAGAAGATTGCAAGAGACTAAAACAAAAGCTGGATACAATTTGCAAACAAAGCAATAAATGTAACTATAAAATAAGGATATTATGCAGAGAGCTGGAAAGCTGGTATCTGGCTGACTTAGAAGCCATAGAAAAGGCTTTTGGGGTTAGCGGGATTGTCCAAAAGCAAAGAAAAAAGAAATTCAGGAATCCGGACGAATTAGGCAATCCGGCTTATGAATTAAAAAAATTAATTCCGGGTTATCAAAAAATAATGAGTGCAAGGGAAATAGCACCGTTCATTGATATACAAAACACCAGATCGCGCAGCTTTCATAATTTTATCAAAACAATAACAGAAATAGTATAACAAAGTAATCAATCGGAGCGGTTAAGAGAGGATAGGAAGTTAAGAAGATTGGAAGAAAAATAATCTGTGAGAATCGGGTGTTAGAAAATCTGAGGTAATCTGTGGTAAAGTGGTTGATTTGTTGGTTTGATGAAATTGATGTTTCTCTCTGGCAGACGTTAACTCTACCTTTTCCTTTACCTTTACCTCTTGCTCTACCTCTACCTCTACCTAAAGAGAGTGTTGAAAAATTCATCAAAAAACGAAAAAATAACATTAAAGTAATCAGAAGATAACATATAAAATATATGGATATAAATAATACTTTTTCGAGTAAAACGCTTTTAATTACCGGGGGAACAGGGTCTTTTGGAAACGCTGTGCTAAGAAGATTTCTGAATACGGATATTAAAGAAATTCGTATTTTCAGTAGAGATGAAAAGAAACAGGACGATATGCGTCAGTTTTATAAAAATCCAAAAATCAAATACTATATTGGGAGTGTAAGAGATAAACGATCGGTTGATAACGCAATGCGGGGAGTAGATTACGTTTTTCAAGCGGCCGCATTAAAACAGGTTCCCTCCTGTGAATTCTTTCCGATAGAAGCCGTAAATACAAATGTAATCGGATGCCAGAATGTTCTGGATTCGGCATCTCAGCACGGAGTTAAAAAAGCAATCGTATTAAGTACCGATAAAGCAGTTTATCCAATAAATGCAATGGGTCTCTCGAAAGCACTTTCGGAAAAAATAATGGTTGCAAAATCCAGGGATAATAACGGTAGCGGAATTATTTTCTGCGGAACCAGATACGGAAATGTTATGGCTTCAAGGGGGAGTGTAATTCCATTATTCGTTGATCAAATAAAACAAGGGAAACCCATTACATTAACCGAGCCTTCTATGACAAGATACATGATGACATTAGAAGATGCGGTTGAGCTGGTGTTGTTTGCTTTTACTAACGGCAAAACAGGAGATATTTTTGTCCAGAAATCACCAGCCGCAACAGTAGAAACAGTGGCAAAGGCACTATTAGAATTATATAAAGCTAAAAATGAAATCAGGATTATCGGAATCAGGCACGGTGAAAAAATATATGAGACATTAGTTAACCGCGAAGAAATGGCTAAAGCTGAAGATTTACAGGATTATTACAGGATACCGGCAGACACCAGAGACCTAAACTACAACAAATTCTTCTCTGAGGGAGAATCCAAAATATTTGAGACCGAAGAATATACATCACATAATACATACCGTTTGAACTTGGAAGAAACAAAAGATCTTTTACTGAAACTCAGGGTTATCAGAGAAGACGTGCTTGGTGAAAAATTAGAACAGGTTTATGCACCGTGACAGTGAACAGTGATGAGTGATCAGTAAACAGTGAAGAGTAATGAGTAATGAGTGATCAGTGATGAGAACGCATAAAGATTTGATTGTTTATCGTAAGAGTATTGATTTTGTAACTCTGGTTTATCAGATAACAAAACAATTTCCAAAAGAAGAATTATATTCTCTAGCTAATCAAATGCGTAGAGCTGCTATTTCAATTCCTTCCAATATCTCTGAGGGAGCGGCGAGAAACCATAATAAAGAGTTTATTCAGTTTCTGTATATTGCTTTAGGTTCAGCATCAGAGATTGAAACTCAAATACTTATTAGTTATAACTTGAAGTACATAAGTGAAGAGGACTTTAAAGTTATGGATAATTTAATTATTGAAATTAGAAAACTTATCAATGGATTGATTAAATCAATTAAATAATATACTGTTTACTCATTACTCATCACTCATTACTCATTACTCATTACTAATCACTGATAACTAATAGCACATGACTAACCACTCACCATTCACGACTCACGATTCACCGAAAAGGGTTGGGATAACCGGGCAAGCAGGGTTTGTCGGGACTCATTTGTTTAATTATTTATCGCTTTTCAGGGATAATTATGAATTAATCCCATTCAGGGACGAATACTTTGAAAGCACTGATACACTAAATGAATTTGTTTCTCAATGCGACATAATTGTCCATCTGGCTGCTGTCAACAGACACCATGACCAGAATGAGATATTTTCAAAGAATATCGAGTTGGTTGATAAATTAATTTATTCGCTTTCCGCATCTAAGAGTAAGGCCGCAATAATATTTTCCTCATCGACACAAGAATCGAGAGACAATGTTTATGGCAGATCAAAGAGAGAAGGAAGAATAAAGCTGATAGAATGGGCACAAGAGAATAAAAGCGGTTTTACAGGCCTGGTGATACCAAATGTTTACGGACCGTTCGGGCGCCCATTTTATAATTCGGTCATCTCAACATTTTCTCACCAGTTAATAAATAACGAAACACCCCGGATTGAGATTGATGCTGAATTAAACCTTATTTATGTAACGGAACTGTGTGACACAATAGAGAAAAGACTCAGGAGAAATTCACCTGAAATCACAGAAGAATACAGGATCTCCCCTACATATTCAATAAATGTGACCGATATTCTCAAAAAGCTGATTAATTTTAAGGAAGAATACATAAATCTTGGTATAATTCCAAAGCTTGAAAACAAATTCGATATAAACCTTTTCAATACATTTCGAAGTTACATAGATTACTCAAAGCATTTCCCCTTCAACTATAAAATCAACAAAGATGACCGGGGGATATTTGTTGAGACCATGAAGCTAAATACCGGAGGACAAGTATCTTTTTCCACAACAAATCCGGGAATAACCAGGGGAAATCATTTTCATACCAGAAAGATCGAAAGATTTGCAGTAATAAAAGGGAAAGCAAGGATACAATTAAGGAAGTTTAACACATCAGAAATGACAGATCTATATTTAGACGGGGACAATCCTTCATTTGTCGACATGCCAGTCTGGTACACGCACAACATAACCAACATAGGAGGAGACGAACTGATCACCGTTTTCTGGATAAACGAATTTTACAATCCGGAAGATGGGGATACGTATTTTGAAAAAGTGGAAAAGTGATGAGTGAACAGTAATCAGTGATGAGTGAACAGAGAATAGAGATGAGTACTCATAAGGATTTAATAGTTTGGAAAAAGAGTATTGAATTTGTTACTGAAGTTTATAAGATTACCGGTACTTTTCCTTCGGAAGAAAAATTTGGATTAGTAAGTCAACTTCGAAGAGCTGCTGTTTCAATTCCTTCCAACATTGCAGAGGGCGCAGCAAGGAATCATGATAAAGAATTCATCCAATTTCTATCAATATCTCTGGGATCGGCTTCAGAAATAGAAACCCAGCTTATAATGTCGCTTAACTTAAATTTTATTTCGGAAGACGTGTTCAACGAATTAAATTTACAAAATATGGAAATTAAAAAAATGCTTTCGGGTTTAATAAAATCGATTAAAAACAAATAACTACTTACTGATCACTGATTACTGATTACTGATCACTGATTACTACTCACTCATCACTGATTACTCATAACTAAAAAATGAAAAGTAAACTTAAAGTAATGACCATCGTTGGCACTCGTCCTGAGATAATAAGATTATCCAGGGTAATTACCTTACTCGATGAAACAGTAAACCACATTCTTGTTCATACCGGACAAAACTACGATTATGAACTCAATGAAATATTCTTTAACGAACTTGAAATAAGAAAGCCTGATCACTTCCTCAATGCAGATGTTTCTTCATTGGGAGCAACCATTGGAGATATAATGAAGAGATCAGAAGAAGTGATGAAAAAGGAAAATCCTGATGCATTGTTAGTATTGGGAGATACAAATTCTTGTCTTTCTGCATACATAGCAAAGAGGATGAAAATCCCGATTTATCACATGGAAGCAGGTAACAGGTGTTTTGATTTTAATGTCCCCGAGGAAATAAACAGGAGGGTAATAGATCATATTTCCGATTTTAATTTAGTTTATACAGAGCATGCACGAAGGCACCTGTTAAGTGAGGGTTTGCCTCACAGGAGGATATATCTGACCGGTTCTCCAATGAATGAGGTGTTATCTTATTATCTGCCGAGAATTGAATCTTCTAAAATTCTTGACGACTTGGCACTAGTTACTAATCACTATTTCCTGGTTTCAATCCATCGCGAAGAAAATGTTGACAATCCGGAAAATTTAAAGATACTCTTAAATACACTAAATGAAATTGCAAATATTTATAATAAGAGAATAATTATTTCGACACATCCCCGCACGCGAAAACGAATCGATTCACTAATCACTAATCACCAGTCACCAGTAACTAGTTACCAGTTACCAGTCACCAGTTACCAGTCACCAGTTACCAGTCACCAGTCACTTGAGTTCTTAAAGCCCTTCGGTTTCTATGATTACAACAAACTCCAGATGAATGCACTTTGTGTGTTATCAGACAGCGGAACGATAAATGAAGAATCTTCAATACTCAATTTCCCTGCAATCACATTAAGAAATTCAATGGAAAGACCGGAAGGACTAGATACCGGTTCGATAATTATTACTGGATTGAATACAAAAACAATAATTGATTCAATTACACTTGTATTGTATGAAAAGGATAACAACATCGAAAGGGAGTGGGCAGATGATTACAAGGTATTGAATACTTCAATGCGTGTTGTAAAATTGATAATGGGAACATCAAAACTGAGTAACAAATGGAATGGAATTGAAGTAAGACAAAAGACAAAAGAATAAAAAATGTATCTGACACACTCCTTTTATCTTTATACTTTTATCATTTATCTTGATTCAACTTTTATCTTGGAATCTTTGTGGCATAATTATTTAATTTTCCTAATTGAATAAAGAAGACCACAATGACACGAAGTAATGTTTTGTTAAAAAGTATTAAGAACTAAAATAATTTTTATGCGTTTAAAGGAATTTGAAATAGAAGCCATAAAATCAACTATCAAAGAATATGATGAAAATGCTGAATTATTTTTGTTCGGCTCGAGAATAGATGATAAAAAAAGGGGAGGGGATATTGATGTATTGGTTATCTCTAACATAATTAGCCTGAGCGAAAAAATTAAAATTAAAATTAAGCTTTATAATACTATTGGTGAGCGTAAAATAGATATCATTATTACTCCGGCAGTAAACAGCGCATTTTTAAAATATATTTATCAACAGGCAGTTCAAATATGAATGACATTTTCAATGTATTGAAAGAGGAATTACAAATTGTAAACGAAGCTGCAAGAGTTATGGACTATTCTTTTAGCAAGTGCAGTAAAATAAATATTACTGCAGAAATGACCGATGAAGAGCTATAATCATTCGATTCCTTAACAGCACGTTTTGCTAGACTTAGCGATATAGTAATAAAGAAAATATTCAGAATGATTGAGAAAGCTGATCTTGAGTTACCGGGAAGCGTGCGTGATAGTATTTATGCAGCCGAGAAAAAAGGACTTATTGAGGATGCCGATACTTTTATTGAGATTAGAGAATTACGCAATTTAATTGCACATGAATATTTACCAGAAGCGTTTAAAGAGATTTTTATGAAAGTATTAGAATTTTCACCCGATTTACTCTCAAGTATGGATAAAATAAAAACATACTGTTACAAGAAGTATGGTATTTGAATTTAATCCACCAATGCGCATCCGGCTACTTTTATAATATATCGTGATAAAGTAGAGACCAAAAACACCAATAAATCACATTTAAACGGAAATTTAGAACCCGGCAATTTTAACCCTGTTAGATACAATTAATGTTCTATATTTATATTTTACGAAGCTAAAAAGATAATAATTTTTATACTGGCTATACCAAACATTTTAAAAACAGACCGCAACAACATAATGAGGGACGCGTTTTGGCTACAAAAAAATAAGCGACCATTATTGCTGATTTATTATGAAGCTTGTTTGAATTAACAAGATGCCACGCACAGAGAAGATTATCTTAAGTCATCATGGGGGAAAAGGTACATTAAAACAAGATTAAAAAGTTATCTAACAGGGTGAAACCTTTCCTAAAAATCCGAATATAACAAAATTCTTTGTACAATTAGCACGAGGTGAGAACCTTGGCGCTGAAATAAGAAATATATGCCAATATCTCAAGCCTTATGCAGGAACAGTTTCGGTATTCAGCGATGAAGATTCCTTTATTGTTGATGCCACCTTTTTGTAAACCCTGGTACTTTAATGGGCGGGCTTAAACCAGAAGACCTGCTTGCTGGAAACTTGTAGCAATACATAGGAAAAAATTATTAGCTGAAGTGTTTTATTTGAAAGGTGATATAGAAAAATTTGGAACTGGTTTCTTTCGTATCAAGAATGATTTGCTTGGATATCCAGAAGTTTCATTTTACTTTGATTCAATAGCGGGGTTTTCAAGGGCTAATTTACAATTAAAAAACAAGATACCGAACAAGTTATATAGGTTAGTAAAAACTTTTACTAAACAGGAGTTAAGTGAATCGGAGATCATGGAAACCATGTTGTTAAAACACAGACCATCGTTTTTGTATACTTAATCTAAGATCAGCATCAGCTAATAAATATATTGAAATGACTATTCCAGATAAACCAAGCAGTAAAAATCATAAATATCGACTAACAACCAAAGGGGAAAAAGTCAAAGAAAAATTGATAAGGGGGAAGTAATAAATAATGACATTAGGGAAAGATAAAATCAATGCTTAAATACAATGAATTAAACTTTGCCACGGTTGCAAACAGAAATTCAATGGAAAGACCGGATGGACTTGATACTGGTTCGATAATTATAACAGGATTGAACACAAAAACAATCATTGATTCTATTGCACTTGTATTGTATGAAAAGGAAAACAACATCGTAAGGGATGTGGGCAGATGATTACAAGGTATCGAATACTTCAATGCGTGTTGTAAAACTGATAATGGGCACATCAAAGTTGAGTAACAAATGGAATGGAATTGTTAAAATCTAATATGATTAAGCACATTTTTAATAAGATAAATTTAATAAATTTGAATAATCTAAACAATAATTTCCCGAATTCAATGAAACCTAAGCTAATAGATCTACCGAAAATTGAAGATAATAGAGGAAATCTTTCCTTTATTGAGCAGAATAATCATATCCCTTTTGAAATAAAAAGGGCTTATTGGATTTATGATGTTCCTGGGGGTGAAATAAGGGGGAGCCATGCATATAAAACACATAATGAATATATTGTTGCACTTTCCGGTTCTTTTGATGTCGTTTTGCACGATGGGAAAGAAGAAAAGAAATATTCATTAAATCGTTCTTATTATGGTCTATATATTCCACAAATGTGCTGGAGAAGATTAGAGAATTTTTCTTCTAACTCGCTTGCGTTGATATTAGCCGATGAGTACTACGATGAAAATGATTATATAAGAGATTTTGAAGAATTCAGTGTAATAAAAACCAATGGATATTAATAAAACAACTATATACGATTGCTCTATTGTGCATTTATCAAAAATCCATAACCGAGCAGGAAATATTACCATTGTAGAAAACCTAAAAAGCATTCCGTTTGAAATTAAAAGGGTTTACTATCTCTATGATATACCAGGAGGGGAGGCACGTGGAGGGCATGCACATAAAACTTTGAATCAAATAATTATTGCTGCGAGTGGGAGTTTTGATGTTTTGCTAGATGATGGAATTAATAAAAAAGTAATTAATCTTAATAGGCCATACATCGGTCTGTATGTTGTACCCGGTCTTTGGCGAGAATTGTTAAACTTTTCTTCTGGTTCTATTTGTATGGTTTTAGCTTCAGAAAAATATGACGAGAGTGATTATATTAGAGATTATAACAACTTTACTAAATATAAAATTTTACAGAAAAAATAGGTTTATTAAATTGAAAGTATCTGAACATTATAACCATATAACTAATCTCTGGCCGTTAATTTTAGGGGAAAATTTTCATTGGGGTTATTTTGAAAATGAAAATGATACTCTTGAAACAGCTACTTTCCGTTTAATTGATAAAATGTTTTCAATGATTAATATTAATAAAAACTCAAAATTATTAGATGTGGGATGCGGAATCGGAGAACCTGCAATTTATATTAGTAATAATTATTTAAATGATATTGTTGGTATTAGCAATAGTCAAAGTGGTATAGAAAAAGCTTCGGAAAGAATTAATAAGGATTGTAAAAATAATATATATTTTTTATTAAGAGATGCAACTGATAATGGGTTCCCAGATGAAAGTTTTGATATTATTTGGATGCTCGAAATGTCGCATTTAATTTTTGATAAAAATAAACTAATTTCGGAAGCATTCAGAACAGTTAAAAAAAATGGTTTTGTAATCTTATGCGATTTAATGCTTAATAAAGATTTGACAGCTAAAGATATTTTTAATAATAAAGATAATTTATTGATTTTAGAGAAAGTATTCGGAACAGCGAGATTGGAAACTTTTGATTTTTATAAAAACTTATTTGCTTCCATTGGGTTAAAAAACATAGAATTTATTGATATAAGTAAAAGTGTTATAAAAACAATTTATCTTTGGGAAGAAAAATGTTACGAAAATGAAAGTAAAATAAAAGAATTGGGATATAGTGAAGATTTAATTTATTTTAGAAAATCTTGTAATATACTTAAAGATTTTTATGAAAACGGAAAATGGGGTTATGGTATAATTAGCGGACAAAAAATTTAAATATAGGAATAAAATGGAAACTAAAATTCATGAAATAATAAACTTAATACTTATAAACCGCAAAAAAAATAAAGTAGATGAAATTTCTAATGAACATCACTTAAGAGATTATCTTAATTTAGACTCTCTTGATTTAGCCGAATTGACAGTAAGAATTGAAAATGAATTCGGTATTGATGTTTTTGAAGACGGAATTGTTGAAACAGTTGGAGAAATAATTGAAAAATTAAAGAAAAATGAATAATATTTTCTATACTGAATTAAATAAAATATTAGTTACTTATAATGATTTAATTATTGATATTAATAAACAAATATCATACTTATTTATAAGCCGATCATCAGATTATTATTTAACTTTTCGAAATATTATTATTTCTTTAATAAATAATACTGAAATCATAATAATTGATAGTGATTTATCTGATATTGAAATTAAAAGCCTAAACATTCAAGAAGATGATATAAATAAAAAAATTAATTGTACTTTTAATAAAATAAAAGATGAAAAAGATTTATTAGAAAGAATAAAAAATGCAAATAACTGGAGTTTAACTATATATACATCCGGTACTACTGGCGTACCTAAAAAAGTAACACATACTTTTTTAAGCTTAACAAAAGCAGTTAAAGTTGATAACAATAAATCTGATGATATATGGGGTTTTGCTTATAATCCTACTCATATTGCCGGCATTCAAGTATTTTTTCAGGCTTTATTAAACTTAAATCAAATAGTAAGATTGTTTCAAATTTCAAATAACGATATATACAGTTCAATAAATAATTATCAGATTACTAATATTTCAGCCACACCAACTTATTATAGATTATTAGTAAATAAAAGCGAAATATTCACTAGTGTAAAAAGATTAACTTTCGGTGGTGAAGTATTTGACGAAAATCTAATTTCCCCTCTACAAATCATGTTTCCTAATGCCAAAATATTAAATATATATGCATCTACAGAAATAGGAACATTATTTATTTCTCATTGTGACGAATTTACAGTTCAAGAAGAGCTAAAAAACAAAATAAAAATTATCAATGGTGAATTATATGTATTGCGTAATATATTGGGAAAATTGGAAGGAAATGATAATAATGACGAGTGGTATAAAACCAACGATAAGGTTGAAATTTTATCAAATGAACCACTTAAAATAAAATTTGTCGGAAGGATAAATGAAACTATAAATGTGGGTGGTTATAAAGTTTTTCCTGTTGAAATTGAAAAAATAATTAACAATATACCCGGAGTAAGAAACTGTGTGGTTTACGGTAAAAAAAATTCTGTAATGGGTAATTTAATTTGTTGTGATATTGAAAAAGAAAGTGAAGAATTAAATGAAGAACTAATATTTAATTTCCTTAAATCAAAACTTCAACCTTATAAGATACCAAGGATAATAAAATTTGTCAGTACAATTAAAACAACAAGAACAGGTAAAGTAACAAGGTTATGAAAAATATATTAATTACCGGTGTTTCAAAAGGTCTGGGGATTGAAATCACGAAAAATTTAATATTAAATGGTTATTGTGTATATGGTGTCAGCAGAACAGTTTCAGATGAGTTATTAAAATTACAAAATAGTAATCCTGAACAAATAAAAACATTAAAATATGATTTGTCAGATGTAAATAATATTAAATCTGAAATTTTTAACAAATATGTTTCGCTTAGAATTAAGATTCACGGATTTGTAAATAATGCAGCTTTTGCTTATGATGATATAATTACAAATGCTAACTATGATAAATTAAAATCGTCTTTTGATGTTAATTTTTTTTCTCCTGTAATTATGACAAAGCACGTGATTAGAAATATGATTTTTCATAATATATCTGGAAGTATAGTACATATTTCTTCAATAAGTGTTCACACCGGATATAAAGGACTTTCAATGTATGCAGCATCTAAAGGGGCAATCGAAGCATTTTCAAAGAATACTGCACGTGAGTGGGGAGTGAAAAAAATAAGATCGAATTGTATAGTCCCCGGGTTTATGGAAACAGAGATGAGCTCTTCACTTTCAAAAGAACAAAAAGACAAAATTTATAACAGAACTTCATTAAAAGAACCAACCGATATTAATTCCGTTGCAAATTCTGTTCTTTTTTTACTTTCGGATTCAAGTAAATCAATTACCGGTCAGAATATACACATAGATTCTGGAGCTTTATAATGAAGTTTAATAATAAACATGTAATTGGAAAAAATGTGAAGATAGGTAATAATGTTAAAATTGGAGATAATACTATCATCTATGATAACGTTACGATTTTGGATGATACTGTTATAGCTGATAATTGCTCTATAGGTGAGCCACTCAATGCATACTACTTTGAAAAAAAATATGAAAACCCAAAAACAATAATTGGGTCTGGTTCTTTGATACGGAGTTATAGTATAATTTATGCAAGCAATATCATAAAAAACAAATTATTAACGGGTCATCACGTTACTATACGAGAAAATTCTCAAATAGGTGAGAATTGCCAAGTGGGTTCATATTCTGATATACAAGGTGATTGTGAAATAGGGGATAACTGCAGGATGCAAAGTTATGTAGGGGTTGGAAAAGGTTCAAATATAGGGAATTATGTCTTTTTATATCCTTTTGTAATTTTAACAAATGATCCGACGCCACCATCTGAAACAATATTCGGAGTTTCAATTGGTGATTATTCAATTATTACCACATCATCTGTATTATTACCTGGTACACAAATTGGTAAGAATTGTTTAGTCTCTGCTAATTCATGTGTTAATGGAAAATATGAAGAGGATAGCTTCATATCTGGAAATCCAGCAAAATTAATTGGTAAGTTATCTAAAATGCCTTTTTTTAACGAAATGAAAATTCGACATTATCCTTGGATGAACAATTTTGATAGGAATATGCCTTGGAATATAATTGGTTACAAAGAATGGAAGAAAAAGAATGATTAAATTTTTAGATTTAGAAAGAATAAATAGTCAATATTCAGATGAACTCAAACAAACCGCTATTGAAGTAATTGATTCTGGATGTTATTTATTAGGTGAACGAGTTAATAGATTTGAAGAAAACCTAGCAGAGTATATCGGGGTAAAAAATATTATTGGTGTTGCAAATGGTTTAGATGCTTTGAGACTCATTCTTAAAGCATATATCAAATTGGGAAAGTTGAAAGAGGGGGATGAAGTGATAGTTCCCACGAATACATATATTGCATCTATTTTAGCTGTAACTGACAATCGCTTAATACCAGTTTTAGTAGAACCTGATATAATTAATTATAATATTGATATTTCTTTAATAGAAAAAAACATAACTGCCAAAACCCGCGCATTAATGCTTGTACATTTATACGGGCGGGTTTGTTGGAGTAGTCAAATAGAAGAAATTGCAAAAAAACATAATTTAGTAATAATTGAGGACAATGCTCAGGCAGTTGGGGCAGTTTGGAACGGTAAAAAGACCGGTGCTTTAGGTGATGCAGCTGGTCTCAGCTTTTACCCCGCAAAAAACCTTGGGGCGCTTGGGGATGGCGGTGCTGTTTCAACTAATGATGATGAATTAGCAAATATAGTTAGGGCTCTTGGTAACTACGGAAGCAGACAAAAATATGTTAATGAGTACCAGGGATTAAACAGCCGTCTTGACGAAATACAGGCAGCTTTTCTTGATGTTAAATTAAAATACCTTGACAAAGAAAACCAGATGCGAAGGGAAATAGCTCAATATTATTGTGATCATATTAAAAATGATAAAATTGTTCTTCCCAATCAGGCATTCATTAAACCAATCAACCAGTCTTTAAACCATGTCTGGCATCTTTTTGTAATTAGAACAAAGGAACGTGATAAGCTACAAAAATATTTAAGTGATAACGGAATTCAGACATTAATTCATTATCCGATACCTCCGCATAAACAAAGTGCATATAAAGCTTGGAATTGCTTAAGTTTACCAATTACAGAAAAAATTCATAATGAAGTTCTCAGTTTAGCTATAAGTCCAGTGATGAAAGATGCAGAAGTCAAAATAGTTGTCGAAACAATTAACAGATATTGAAGTATTGAAAAGTATAAGGACTCGACTTAGAAACTTTCTGACAACAGATCTATTTCAAACAAGTTTTTGGAATACTATAGCAACCCTTATTAAGATGGCAACAGGGTTAGTGAGCAATAAAATTATAGCAATATATTTAGGACCAGGAGGTCTAGCTCTTCTGGGACAGTTTAGTAATTTTATTGCAATTGCTACAACAATCTCTTCTGGAGGTATAACGGCAGGTATAACAAAATACGTTGCTGAGTATAGAGATTCAAAAAATGAACAAGAAAAAGTTATTTCAACAGGATTTATTACCATAATCACTATAACTTTGGCGACTTCAATAGTTATTATAATACTTCACAATTATTTCGGTCAAACAATACTCAAATCAGAAAAGTATGATAGTCTTTTTTTAATACTGGGAATTAATTTGATGTTGTTCTCTATTAATTCATTTATTATTTCAGTATTAAATGGATTTAAGGAGTTTAAAAGAATTATAATCATCAACATCACCACTTCATTTGTCGGTTTATTAATAGCGATATCTCTGGTTATTATATTCGGAACATACGGGGCATTATTGATAAATATTTTGAGCAATTCAGTAATCTGTGTGATTACATATATTATTGTGAAAAGAAGTGATATCTTAGTATTCAAAGGTATTCTTTCAAATTACGATTATAATGTTTTAAAGAAACTATCTCGATTTACAATAATGTCAGCTTCAAGTTTAATTTCAGGTATTTTTATCCAACTTCTTTTACGTACGTACATTATTGGAAATATTTCTTTAGAGGCTGCTGGGTATTGGCAAGGCGTTGTTAAAATTAGTGACATTTATTTGAGCATATTTTCTAGTACATTAATTCTGTATTATTTACCACGATATTCTGAAATTAAAAATGGTTCTGAACTTAAATCAGAAGTTGTAAGAGGTTTTAAGTTTTTAATTCCACTTGTTACTATATCATCGGCAATTATTTATTTTTTTAAAGATTATGTTGTGACAATACTTTTTGCTGATAATTTTTATCCAATGAAAGAACTTTTCTTTTATCAACTTTTAGGGAATATTTTTAAAGCTGCTGGTTGGTTATTGTCTTATCTTGTCATAGCTAAATCTATGATTAAGGTATATATCATTTCAGATATTGTATATGGAGCATTCATATATTATTTAACTATTATTCTTATCCATAATATGGGAGTAAAAGGAGTAGTTATAGCATATGCAATAGCAAGTTTGCTTTATTTTAGTTTTATGATAATCATTGTCAAGAGGTATTTGAGATTAAATGTGAGTTGAAATTGGTTTTTAGGCGAAACGGTCAAATAACAACAACATAGTGAAATTGTCAAAATGATTAGATATGTACAAAAAAGATAGTATAAAACATTCTGTATTAGTATTAACCTACAACAATGAAGCAACAATTAAGATTGCTATCGATTCGATATTAGATCAGAATTATACTTCTTTAGAGGTTGTTATTGGAAATGATTGTTCAACGGATCAAACTGGTGACCTATTAAATGAGTATATAAGTAATTATCCTGGGATAATTAAGTTAGTAAATAATAAAGTAAATATGGGAATTTTTAGAAATTTCAATAATCTTAAAAATATGGTTACTGGAGATGTTATTTCTGTACTTGCAGGAGACGACTATTTTAAACCAGGTCTGTTTTCTTCGTTAAATAAGAATATTGAACGTAACAACTTAAAACCGTGCAGGGATAGTTTTATTATAGTTTATAATACAATTCATTTAACACCTACAAATAAAGAAAAAGTTTTCAGTAATTATAGAATTAGAAGTAATAATATGTTTAAAGAAAGGTTAAGATATGGGTTAAGCTTTCGCGAAGTAGGTATAAGTGCTAGATTATGGAGAGAAATCGAACCAATACGAACTGATTTGGGTTATCTTGCAGATTGGTTAATGGGATTTGATTTAGTAGCGAAATGTAAGAAATTTGTATTTGTCAACGAGGCATATTCTGTTTATCGACTTAATTCTGGAATTATTTCGAAGACTAAAAATGAAGTATTACAGGAATCTTGGAGGAAAGTGCTCCCGGTTGTTGAAAAAAAATATGATAGCAGATTAGATAGAATGGATAAGCTATATTTAAAATATCTGAAGTACAAAGTAGAAGCATCATTAAATAAAACTTATACAGTCCATTTATTGTATTATTATTTTTTGATTCTTAATGTTTTGTTAAAGAATTATTCAAAAAACAACCTAATTATTAAAGAGTTAGTCAATAGCTTTCCAGTAATAAAAAAATATTATAAAAAATTCGTGCGTAATTAAATGAACATCTATTACTCAATTTTAAATAGGAGGAATTATAATAGTTTTAAGTTTATAATTATCTTTTTAATTGCATTTATTCTATGGACAAGTGCCCTTGGAGAATTGATTCATAAAACGGATGATGATAGTATTAGTACCAAGTTTTTAATAGGATTTTTTATCTTTTTCTTTGTGTTGATAATATTTAGCTTAAAGTGGGTGAAGCCAATTCTTAACGAAGGCCATGTTCTAAACAAGTATGGTTTTAATATATATAAAATATTAGTTGTCTTTTTAGTCTATCAACTACTACAAGCTCTATTGTTGTTAAATGTGACAGCTTTAGCGACCTTTCCAAGATATTTCTTTTTTTTCAATTTAATAATTGTTGGCACCATAATAGCATTTAGAATCCCAGATAAAGCATTGATGTTCATGGAAAAAATTAGTATAAAGTGGACATATGTATTTGTTATTTTATATACTATATCATTTATTAAGAATCCAACAATAGGTTTATTTAGGGAAATTCGTGAACATATACTTTTCTTGAACGCAATAGAGGATGGAGGATTCTTTAGTGTATTTTTCCCATTTTTTTTATATTCTGATTTAAATCGAAACATCAAATATTTCTTCATATTTATGTTTGTTTTATTACTCATTCTAATTAATGGAACACAAGCTACTATACTCGCTGTTTTTATTACCTTCACTATTTATTTATCATATGGTTTTAAAAAAAGAAAAAAGAGTTTACAGGTATTATTTGTTCTTGCCTTTTTAAGTATTTCAATAGTCTTTTTTAGTGATGTTTTATATGATTACGATACAGGCTTAAGTTGGAGTGGTGTTCAACAAACTTATCAAGGAATGTATGCTGGGAGTATTGGTGTAAGAATGGGAAATATTTGGGTACCAATGACTTTACATGTTATAAATAAATCTCCTGTAATAGGATTTGGTAATGGAAGTTGGCGTATACAATCAGAAAAACACGGTTTCGAGTCTGGAAACAAAAGATATTTTGTGTTTAGTCGTTCTCCCCATAATATTTTCTTAGTATATTTTGTTGATTGGGGTTTGATTGGATTAGCAATAATGGTTGTTTTATTTTACAATGCAATTAAATCAAATTACAAATTGCTAACAAACGAAAGAATTAGTGTAAAGATTAGACGTTATGCAGAAGGATATTTATGTGGTTGGATTAGCTTTCTTTCCTGGGGTTTTACTGGTAATGCGCACAATTGGTTAGGATGGTCAGTAATCTGCTTCTTATTAATTGGGACAATAACATTGAAGTACTATTCAGAAGAATCTTTTAATTAGACAATATTTATATGCGTCGTTACAAAATAATCTGGTTATGTAAAATACCAATTCCCAACATTAGTATAAAGAACGAACATCCGGTTTCATGGATAGTTAATTTATTAAACTGTTTGCACAAATATCATGATTTAGAAATTACAATCGTAAGTTATTCAACAAGAATTAAACATGATATTCATTTCGAAAAAGATAATGTAAAATATATTTATCTTAAAACAGGATTACCCTTTGTAAACAGGGGATACCCAAATATGCTGCCCCTTGATATTATTTTTAATTTTAAAAAACTAAGAAAAAAAGTAAAAAATGTTTTGAAGAAAATTGAACCAGATTTGGTTCACGTACATGGTACGGAAACAGGTTTTGCCACAGTAGCGCAATCAATTGCATATTTAAAGATCCTTTCAATTCAAGGAGTATTAACAGAAGTTTTAAAACATGAAAATACTTTTAAGTTCAAACTATTAGCTGGGTTAGAAAAAAATATAATTAAGAGTTTTGTTAATTTTGCATGTAGGACAAATTATGATAAAGATTTTGTTATTAAATACAATCAGCTAGCAAATGTTATAAAATTAGAAGAAGCAGTTAATCCCATTTATTTTCAAACTAATTGGGTATTCAATAAGAATAAAACCTTGTTGTATATTGGAGGAATAATAGATCGAAAAGGGATATATACGCTTTTAGATACGTTAGATGAACTCAATAAAGAGGGGAACAATTATTTCTTAAAAATTATTGGTGGAGGGTCTACTCAAAGTATCAAAAAAATGAATAGTATAATAAATAATTACAACTTACGCGAATCAGTTGAATATTTAGGAGTTTTGAAGCCTGAGCAAATAAGTTTGCTTTTTTCTCAAAGTAATATGTATGTTTGTTCATCAAAAATTGAAAATAGTCCAAACTCAGTATGCGAGGCAATGGCAGTAGGAATCCCGGTTGTTGCATTTAATGTTGGGGGATTAGCTTCACTCATCAATAATGGAGAAGATGGTTTTTTAGTAACGAATTACAATACAAGTGAATTAAAAAGTTGTATTTTAAAAGTTAACTCTTTATCTCAATCTCAACTCTTAAAAGTAAGTTGTGCGGCAAAAGAAAGAGCCATTTTGAGAAACCAGCCAGATAGAGTTGCGGAAAATTATTACAAAGAATATTTGCAACTTTTAGGACATTCTAAATAAAACTCAATGAGTAAAACCTTAATCTTTTATAATGGAATATTTCCTTCCGGGTCTTGGCCGCAAAGAGTAAGACTTACTTCAAAAGGTTTAAAAGTAAATGGTATTGAAAATGAAGTTGTCATTTCTTTTTGGCCTCCATTACATGAGGAAAAGAGTGAAACCGAAGATAATATTAATTTTATGTTTAATTCGGTATCATCAAGGCATTATTATAATTCGAAATTGTTATATCTCTTTTATTATTTTTGGGGAATAATTAAGGGTTACTTATTTTTGCGAAAGAGAAAGGATATTGATTCCATTATTTTTGCGCAGGGTAGTTTTCTGGAATGTTATTTGACTCTTAGATATTGTAAAAAAAGAAACATTAGGTTTATCATCGACTTAGTTGATGAAAATGCAAAGAAATACGAAGAAAATAGATCTATTAAGGACAGAATAGCAATAATAAATAGGGACCTGTATGAAAAGCAGATAGTAAAACGCTCTGATTATTTGTTTGTTATTTCTTCATATTTACACGAAAAGTATAAGCAAATGTTCCCATACCTGAGAATCCATGACTCAACTCCCTCTTTAATAGACATAGTTTCTAATGATGAGAGGAGAAATATTGATGTTAGGTTCTTATTCCCTGAAAAATATGATTACTTGAAATCAAGGAAAAATAGATTTGTATATGCCGGATCCTGTGCAAGACCTAACGGAATTTTCTTTTTCTTTGAATGCTTAACTGAATTATCAAAAAAAGTAAACATTGAATTTTATATATTGTTTTTTATTAGTGAAGGGCAAAAAGAAGTATTAGTCAATAAAGCTAAAGAATTAAAAATTCTAAATAATGTTTACTTACAAGATGCAATTCCTCAAAAATATATACCGGCAATATTTGATCAATTTGCTGATTATTTATTTATTCCTGAACATGGGGATATATGTGCAAATGCTGGATTCCCAAGTAAAACTGCTGAGCTTATGGGTGCGGGCAAACCAATAATAGCCACAGATTTTTCGGATCTTTCAAAGTATCTGAAAAATGGACATAATTCGTTATTATCCGATGTTGGAGATAGCAGGAATTACTTATATAATCTTGAAAAAATACTTTTTGACAAACAGCTTTGTGAAGTCCTATCAAAAAACGCAAAACAAGATGCTTTAACCTTTTTTGATTATAAACAAGGGACCAAGAATTTTGTAAAAGTAATTAAAGAAAAATGATTAGAAGATGATTGAATTATTTTTTTGTGGAGATGTTTTTTTAGCAAACACTACTTTTAATAAGAGAATTGGGCTTGGTGCAAAAGTAAGTCAATTAGGTAAAGATAAAAAAATAGAAAGTCTTCATTCATTAGCAGAAAAAAGTGATTTTGTCTTTTGTAATTTAGAATCGCCATTAACAAATGATGGGGAAATAGTAAAGAATAGTTCTTTTATTGGAAGTTCAAATATTCCACAATTACTTACAAATTCCTGTGTAAATATTATATCAATCGCAAATAATCATATTCTTGATCATGGAGTTGACAAATTTGAAGAAACAATAAAGATACTTGAAAGAAATGGTTTGTCTTTTGTCGGTAAATATGAGAACGGAATGTCGAATATCTGTATATTTGAAAAAAATAATATTAAAGTCGGTTATGCGGCATTTAATGGTGTAGATTTACACAAGATCAATAATCCGGATTTATTCGCAGAGTTAAATGAGAAAACTGTGAAATTAACTTTGGAAAAAATGTCAAGTTTAGAAGTTGATATTAAAGTTCTTAGCTTTCATTGGGGGGATGAGTATATTACAATACCTTCTCCGGATCAAATAAAATTAGGTCATTTTGCAATAGAAAATGGTGCCAATATAATCGTAGGTCATCATCCACATGTTGTACAGCCTATTGAATGCTATAAAGACGGACTAATTATGTATAGTCTGGGGAATTGTATCTTTGACTTTCTACAATCGAAACAATTTAGAGAAGGAATTGTCGTCAAAGCAAGTATTAACAAATTATTAAAGATAGAATATAAGGTAATTCCGATTCTATTGCAAGAAACTGGATATTTTTCATTTCGAGTCAAACATAATCATAACAATTTCGCTTTCGATGAATTGTTGGATATGTATTATAAAAATGAAGATAAATACAGTGAATATTATTATAGAAGACTGAAAAAGAATCGATTTAATGAAAGAATCAGAATGAAAATCCATTTATTTAAAGTTTTATTTACCCCTATATATAGAAACAAAGTTATCATTTTTAAGAATTGCATATCGACTTATTTAAGAGTAAAACAAAAATAAAACATATGTCATTATATAATATTATTTGTAAAAATATTATAATGCCGGTAACAGATGTTATTACCGGCTATTCATTTAACTCTTCTTTAAAACTATTAGAAAAAAGTCAGTTTTGGGATAAAGATACCATAAGGAACTATCAAAACAGTTTGTTAATTAAATTGTTAAAAGAGGCTAATGGTATAGAGTATTACCAAGAGTTGTTCAAAAGAATTAGTTTTAATATCAATGAACTAAAATCGCAAGAAGATTTAAAATTCATACCAATACTTACAAAAAAGACAATCAAAGAATATGGAATTAAGTGCTTTACAAATACTGCTAAAATTAAAAGCGATTGTTTATTGAGTAGTTCAAGCGGTTCTACCGGTGAACCATTGTTTTACCATATTAGCAAAAAGGCATATTCAATTAATATAGCTTCAAATATTCGTGGATGGCAATGGATGGGGTATAAAATGGGAGATAAATTCATTAAATTAAGTCAGAACCCAAGGAATAGGTTAATAAAAAAAATCCAAGATATAATCCTCAGAAATAATTATATTTCAATAAATCCAATTAATAACGATACATTCGAATCAATTGTAAACTCTATTTGTAAATTTAATCCTAAATTTATAAGGTGCTATCCTGATCCCTTGTTTTTATTTACAAGATATGTAAAGGATATGAAATTTAATGATTTTGTCAGCATACGAGCAATAAATACAACAGGTAATACTTTATTTGAAGGAACTAGAAAAGAAATTGAGGAAGTGTTTAATTTAAAAATCTTTGATTCATATAGTTGTGAGGGTACCCCAACTGCTTTTGAATGTAATACACATGATCATTATCACTTTGCTGATGAATATGGAATAGTAGAAGTATTAGATGATAATAATAATCCCGTTACAGAGGGAATCGGGAGATTGATATCTACTGATTTATGGAATTATGCTCATCCGTTTATTAGATATGACACACAAGACTTGGTAGAAATATCCAATGAAAGATGTGTAAATGGAATTCAGTTAAAACAAATTAAAAAAATAATCGGACGAAGTAATGATATTCTTAAATTAAAGAACGGAACATACTTAATAGTCCATAATTTCACTGGGTTTTTTCAGACTGATCATCCCGAATTAAAAAGATCAATTCTTCGTTTTCAAGTCATTAAAAGAGGTAGCAGTATCGTTTTTAACTTAGTTGTTAATGAAAACTACGATACAACAGTAGAATCATTTATTTTAAAGTATTGGGAAAAAATAACAGATTGTAGTATCCGTTGTAATCTGGTTGAAAAATTTGATTTTACTAAAAGTGGTAAACATAGATTTATTATTAACGAGGATTGAGATACGATGTGTGGAATTTGTGGGATAATTAATTTTAATAACAAGCCTGTTGATGAAATATCGATAAGGGAAATGATGCAAAAATTGAAGCACCGAGGTCCTGACGATGATGGGGTGTTTATCAATGGGAGGGTCGGGTTAGGCTTTGTTAGACTCAGTATTTTAGATTTAAGTTCTGCGGGTCATCAGCCAATGAAGAGCAGAGATTCTCGTTACATTATTGTATTTAACGGTGAGGTATATAATTATATTGAAATTAGAGATGAGCTAAGAGACGAATTCATTTTCATTTCGGGAACTGATACTGAAGTTGTTCTATATAGTTATATAAAATGGGGTGAGGCCTGTCTTGATCGATTTAATGGTATGTTTGCATTTGTAATTTATGACACAATGAAAAATAGCCTATTTCTTGCTCGAGATAGATTCGGTGTAAAGCCGATGTATTATTTTGTTAACAATCAAACATTATATTTTGCATCAGAAATAAAAGCGATACTACCTTTTATTCAAGATTTAAAACCTAATTTAAGCTGCGTGTCAGATTACTTAGTAACAAATCGTACAGACCATAATAATAACACTTTTTTTGACAAAGTGCAAAAGTTTCCAAAGGGGAGTTATGCTTATATCAATAGCTCTTTAGATTTCAATATAAAAAAGTGGTACAATCTTAAAGAGAAACTGTTTAAAGAAACATATAATGATTTTATTGAGTTTCAAGAAGATTTCTATGATTCAATAAAGCTCCGATTACGGAGTGATGTTGATGTTGGAGTGTGCATAAGTGGTGGCCTTGATTCTTCAAGTATTGCATCGACAATTATTCACAAGTTTAACAAAAAAGATTTTTATAGTTTTTCAGCTGTTTATAATGAAGGTGATTATGGAGATGAATCTGAGTTTATTAATGAGTATAGCAAACAAATCACGAAGATGAAATATTGCAAACCTAATTCTGAGATTTTTTTGGAAAATGTTGAAGATTTTGTTTATACTTTGACTGAGCCGGTTGGCGGATTGGGACCTTTTATTCAGTATTTAGTCATGAAATTGGTGAATGAGCATAAAATTAAGGTGGTTTTGAATGGGCAAGGAGCTGATGAACAATTTGCTGGTTATGATTATTTTTATGCAAGTTATTTCTTAGGGTTAGTTAAAAAAATGAAATTTGGGGTTTTGTTGCGTGAATTATATGCCTATCAAAGGTATAATAAAAATTATAATTACTTAAGTCATTATTTACTTTATTTATTTCCTGCCGAAATTAAAAAACATTTCATTCTTAAACGAAACAAATATGTTGTTAGAAATATATTATCTGATAATGAATCTAACATTTTGAGTCAGTTATATAGTCCAAATAATTTGTCAGATTCACTATATCAGCATTTTGAATACAAATTAGAACATCTATTGAAGTGGGAAGATCTTAATAGCATGCGATTTGGCATAGAGTCCAGATTACCTTTTATGGATTATAGGATTATTGAAAAGGTATTATCCTTACCTGAAACCCAGATTATTAAGAAAGGGAAGAGGAAATACTTTTTGAGGGAAAGTATGAAACCTATACTACCCGTAAAAATTTACAATCGAAACCATAAACTTGGATTTGATAATCCCTCCGCAGAATGGTTTAGGGAAGATAAATTGAAGTTATATGTGCTGAATATATTGAATTCAAAGACTCTCCATGAAAGAGGAGTTTTTAAGCAAGATGTTTGTGTTGACTTATACAATAGGCATCTTTTAAGAGAAAACGATTATTCTAAAGAGATTTGGAAAATAATTAATTTAGAACTATGGTTTAGAAAGTTTTTTGATTAATTCTAGATGAATAGTATAGTAATAGTAGATTATGGTTTGGGGAATTTATATTCCATATATAAGTCTCTGAATAGATTGAACGTCAAGTCTGATATTTCATCAGATATATCTGTAATTTCTAAGGCATGTAAATTAATACTTCCGGGAGTGGGACACTTCAAGCGAGGAATGCAGAACTTAACGGAAATGAGTTTAATTGAGACTTTAAGGCAGAAAATTACTGTAGATAAAACTCCAATATTAGGAATTTGTTTAGGTGCTCAGTTAATGGCTAAACATTCAGAAGAAGGTAACTGTAAAGGACTCGGTTTTATCGACGCAAATGTGGTTAAATTTAATATTTGTGATAAAAAGAGATATAAGGTTCCTCATATGGGATGGAATAATGCGATAGTCAACAAAAATGTTCTTAATTATTCCAATCTAAATAACGAGGAGTTTTACTTCGTACATAGTTATCACTTGGTATGTAGAGATACAAGTGACATTTGGATGACCACTGAATATGAATACAAATTTACTTCTGCCGTGAATAAGGAGAATATTTATGGTGTGCAGTTTCATCCCGAGAAAAGTCATGATGCCGGGCTTAATTTGTTATCGGCATTTTTAAAATTGTAAAAAATCAATGAACAAATTGGTAAAGGGAAAAAACTGTTTCGTCCAAGAGTAATACCCGTTTTATTACTTAAGTCCAAGGGATTAGTTAAATCTGTAAAATTTAAGGATTATCGTTATATTGGCGATCCCATAAACGCAGTAAAGATTTTTAATGATTTAAAAGCTGACGAATTAGTCTTTCTTGATATTGAAGCTTCAAAGCAGAATAGATTGATCTCATTGGATTTTGTTAAAAATGTTGGGGGAGAAGCAAATATGCCCTTTGGAGTTGGAGGAGGTATTAGGACAATTGCTGATATAAGAGCAATTTTAGGGGCTGGTGCCGAAAAAGTAATTTTAAATTCTGTGGTTTTTAAGGACCCGGAGTTTATTAAAAGAGCTTCTGATACTTTCGGATCATCAACAATAGTAGTTTGTCTAGATGTAAAAAAGGATTATTTCGGCCGCTATCATTTAGTATATAAAAATGGGTGTATTAAATACAATTGTAGTATTGAGGAGTTTGTTCCTAAAGTAGCTGAGTTTGGAGCAGGAGAAGTTATTATTCAGGCGATAGATAGAGATGGCACCTATCAGGGTTATGATATTAAATTGCTATCATTAGTCTCAGAATCAATTCCTATTCCAGTAGTAGCGCTTGGGGGAGCCGGTAACTACAAAGATTTAACTGAGGTATATTATAACTCAAACGTGTCGGCAGTTGCAGCGGGGAGTGTCTTTATTTATCATGGAGTACGACGTGCAGTATTAATTAATTATCCTAGTAAGTATGAAATACAAAAATTATTTAAAGTTTCTAAGTAATTAAGGATTTATATGAGAATTCTAATTGACATAGGACATCCCGCACATGTGCATTATTTTAAAAACTTTATAAGACAGATGCAGTTAAAGGGACATAATTTTATCATTATTGCGAGAGACAAAGAGATAACTTTTAATTTACTTATTTCTGAAAATCTTAATTTTTACTCTAGAAAAAAAGGTGCAAAATCTTTAATTGGAAAGATCTTATATTTGTTTTATGGAGTTTTTAAGATTTATATCATAGCAAAAAAGCATAAACCAGCTATCTTTATGAGTTTTGCCTCCTCATACGCTGCGATTGCGTCAAAGATTTGTGGAAAACCGCACATTTCTTTAGACGATACCGAGCACGCTAAATTTGAGTTAATGATTTACCCAAGATTTACTGATGTTATGATAAATCCTGAGGTTTTCACTCTAGATTTAGGGGTGAAGCAAATTAGGATAAATACTTTGATCGAATTGAGTTATCTGCATAAAAAATATTTCGTTCCTGACAAAAGGGTGTGGAATGATTTAAATGTAAAAGAAAATACTCCGTACATAATTATTAGATTTGTTTCGTGGGATGCGAGTCACGACCGTGGACAAAGAGGTTTAAGCTACGAAGATAAAATAAGTTTAGTAAATTATCTTATTGAAAAGGAAATCAAGTTTTTTATTTCGGCAGAGTCAGAATTAGAAGAGACACTTGAAAAATATATATTAAAAATAGCCCCAAATAAACTACACGATGCAATTTACTTCGCCAGACTATATATTGGAGAGGGAGGAACAACTGCGTCAGAGTCAGTTATTTTAGGAACCCCGGCTATCTACATTAATTCACTATTAATGGGATATATTAAAGAGGAAATTAATGCCGGGCTTCTATTTCATATCACAGATATTAACAAAATTTGTATGATGATTGAAAGAATCATGTTTGACAAAATATTTTATTCGGATTACAACAAGCAGACAGAAAGTTTTATATCACAAAAAATTAGTCTTACAGATTTTTTAGTTTGGTTTGTTGATAACTATCCTCAGAGTTTTCAAATTATGAAAGAGAATCCACGATTTCAAAATAATTTTAGGTAAAAATGCAGATTAAACCATATTTTTATAAAGCTAACACAATTTGTACTCGTTGTTTAATGGACGATACTGTTAAAGGAATATCCTTTGATGAAAATGGGGAATGTACCTTTTGCAAGATACATGATGACCTGGAAAATAAATTTCCCTTAAATAAAGAAACCCCGAAAATACTTAAGGCATTAATTGACAGAATTAAAAATGATGGGAAGGGGAAAGAATACGATTGTATTGTGGGAGTCAGCGGCGGAAGAGACAGTACATTTACTTTGTATAATGCTGTTAAATTAGGATTAAGACCGTTAGCGGTTCACTTTGATAATGGATGGAACTCTGAAATCGCGGTTCAAAATATAAAAAATGCCACAGAAATTCTGGGTGTTGATTTACACACACATGTTGCTGATTGGGAGGAGTTCAAGGATTTGCAACGCTCCTTTTTATTTGCTTCGGTCCCAGATGCCGAAGTACCAACTGACTGGATTATATTTTCAGTTTTGTTTGCCGAAGCAGCAAAGTACAAAGTAAAATACATAATTCATGGTCATTCTTTCAGAACGGAAGGGACCACTCCATTGACCTGGACCTATATGGACGGGAAATATGTTAATGATGTTCAAAAGCGATTCGGAAAATTAAAATTAAAGAGTTTCCCGAATATGTCGATGACAAAGTACATTTATTATTCTATAGTAAAGCAAATTCAGCAAATTCGAATCCTATATTATTATCATTACAATGAAAAGGAAGTTCTCCAAATACTGGAAGAAAAATTAGGCTGGAAAAACTATGGGGATAAGCACCACGAATCAAAATATACCGCATTCTTCCAAGCTTATATTCTTACAAGAAAGTTTAATATTGATAAAAGAAAATTACACTACTCAGCCAAAGTTCGGAATAAACAACTCACAAGACAAGATGCATTGGAGATCATAAAAAAGGACCCATACTCGGGAGGGATGGAATCCTTGGATTATTGTTTAAAAAAACTGGATCTTTCATATGAAGCCTTTCAAAACATTATGAGTGAACCGCCTAAATCTTTTTTAGATTATAAATCATATTATACTTTTGTAAAAGCGCTAAAAAAACCTATTCAATGGGGGAATAAAGTTGGAATTGTTCCGGATACTGTATATAAGAAGTATTTTAGTTTTGAGATTTGATCCTTTCGGGGATTAGGGGTTATACAAAGTGAGGATTTGTTTATAGGTTGATTTGTTAATGAATTGATTTTTGTTCCCGCAAACGGGACAGGTGATTTGATGATTTGTTAATTTAATAGAAGATGATAAAGAGTTTTAAGAGTATATATCCATATTTATTAATAGATTTTATAATCTATGCGGGAACGTTTGTTATCCTCTTTTTTACTCTTGAAAGAAGTCTAAAGTGGGAGGAGATTTATCTTACTTACTTTGTTCCTTTTTTGTTGTCAGGTGGAGCAGCATCCGTAATTACACGGAAGTTCTCGTTTCGGGAGAATGATTACTCGCTGACAAGATTTTATTATTCTTTTATTCTAATGCTTGGATTCCTTTCAGCATATTCGTTCTTCGTTAAGTCGATCGAGGTGCCGCGTTTTATTCTTTTAAGCTCACTGCTGGTTTCCCTGCTGTTAGAACTTCTCTGGATTAGGGTATTTATTGCACCGAGCGGTTTGTTTGTAAGACAATCCCGGACTTTCCCTTCCCCAAAAATCTTCTTATTCTACTTTGTGCTCCTTAATCTCTCCTTTTTTGCTTTCTTTCTTGAACATTTCAGCCTGAAATTCCTTGGGCTTCAGCATCTGTACCTCGCAGGTGTTTACGTCTCCTGGTTTGTTTCCGGTAAGCTTACTTTTAACTTTTCCATTAGTAAATCAACGGGATACTGGAGGTTTATCTGGAGTCATATAAAGTCTTATATCCTCCTCTCTGCAATGGCTCTGTTTCTCCTTTTTATTCTGAAGTTTAATAGTGATGAGAATTTTGCTGCTGTGGAAGGGATTATTATTTATAATCTTGTGGCATTCCTGGTGACTTCTTACTACTTCTTAAGTAAAATTCAGAGTGATACTGATGAAGTGGCACCGAGTGTGTTTAAGGCACCGGTGCTTAATATTGAGGAGATGGAGGGGAAGCTTTCTAATGGGGGGAAATATTCCTTGAAAACAGGTTTAGATGTTGATAGGTTGAGCCCGGTGGAATATGCTTCGCATTCCACGGGCCAGGGTTTAGAGAAAAAAGTTGAGGGTCCAGTGAAAGAAGTTTCGCATTCCACGGGCCAGGGATCCAGTGAAATAGGTTGCGCATTTCACGGATCAGGGAGTTCAGTGAAAGAAGCTGCGCATTCCACGGGCCAGGGTTCCAGTGAAATAGGCTGCACATTTCACGAATCAGGAAGTTCAGTGAAAGAAGCTTCGCATTCCACGGGCCAGGTGGAGAGGAAGCTACGGGATGTGTATCTGAAATCGAATCCGGAGATTTTCGAGAGGTTATCCGATAAGCTGGATCTTAATTGTATCGATATCACACAGATGGTGGTCCAAAGAAGCCGGGATGAGTTTAACGTGGAAGTACTGCCGGAAGATTCGCTTCACTTGTTTATGAATCTTCATGAATTGAATGATATCCGAAGATTAAATGCTTACTTGATAACAGTGAATAAAAGACTGGTTGACGGGGGAGTTTTTGTTGGCAGGGTTGAACCAATTATGAACAGGTATAAACGGTTTATTAAAAGATACCCGACCCTGATTGGAAGAATTTTCTACTTTTTTGATTTTGTATGGCGGAGAGTTGTTCCGAAAATACCGGTAATACAGAAGTTTTACTTTGGAATTACTCAGGGGAAAAACCGAGCTCTTTCTTTTGCTGAATCACTCGGGAGATTATACTACTGCGGGTTCAGGGTTTTTGATGTTAATGAGATTGACAATTATGTCTATTTCATTGCCATCAAATCTAAGAATCCATCTACAGATAAAAATCCTTCTTACGGACCACTTTTTAAGATGAGAAGAATCGGGAAAAACGGGAAGGAGATTTTTGTTTATAAGGTAAGAACTATGCACCCTTATTCGGAATACCTTCAGAAGTTTGTCTATGACCTGAATGAACTTGAGTCGGGAGGGAAACTTAAGAATGATTTTAGAATCAGTTACTGGGGAGCTGTTTTCAGAAAGCTGTGGATAGATGAGCTGCCAATGTTTATTAATTTTTTTAAGGGGGACCTTAAGTTAGTTGGGGTGAGACCGCTTTCGAAGCATTATCTTAGTCTCTATGATGAAAGACTAAAGAATAAAAGATTAAAATACAAGCCGGGGTTGGTGCCACCGTTTTATGCGGATATGCCTAAGACGCTGGAGGAGATTCAGGCATCGGAGTGGAAATACCTGGAGGAGTATGAGAAGCGACCGTTTGTTACTGATTTTAAGTACTTTTGGAGAGCATTTTATAATATTGTGGTGAAGAAAGCGAGAAGCAGTTAAAGGGGGAGAGGGAGTGAGGGAGAGAGGGAGAGGGGGAGAGACAAAGAGAGGGAGAGAGGGAGTGACAGAGAGAGGGAGTGACAGAGAGAGGGAGTGACAGAGAGAGGGAGTGACAGAGAGAGGGAGTGACAGAGAGGGGGAGAGACAGAGTGATAAAAGAAAATGAATATTCGATCACATAAAGATCTTGATGTATATAAATTAGCGTTTGATTCCGCACTGGAGGTTTTTGAGCTTACAAAGAAATTTCCAAAAGAGGAAAAATACTCTCTTTCTGATCAGATAAGAAGATCATCACGCTCGGTCTGCTCTAATCTGGCGGAAGCTTTCAGAAAACGAAAATACCCTAAGTCTTTTGTATCAAAATTATCTGATGCCGAAGGGGAAGCTGCTGAAACTCAGGTTTGGTTAGATTTTGCAGTGAAGTTTGAGTATATAGATTTGGAAACGCATTCTTATTTATATGAAAAATATGACCACATTATTGGGAAACTTGTTAATATGTCGTTATCAGCCGACAAATGGTCATTTTAAACTACTTCCTTGAGAGTGAGGGAGAGGGGAAGTGACGGAGAGAGGGGGAGAGATTCGGGGTTAGAAGGGTTAAAGGTTAGATTAAGTTGAATTATGAAAAAGACATTAATTGCAATAAATTCTTTACTAGATTTAGGCATATTAAAAAAGTATGCAATAGCCGGAGGAATGGCTCAGTTTTATTATATCGAACCTTCTGTTACTTATGACCTGGATTTAATCGTGAATATCGGTTCAGAAGAGAACTCTCTTACACCATTATCCCAAATTTACACATGGGCAGAAAAAAACAACTATCTAACCGATAATGAACACATAATGATAGAAGGAATCCCGGTTCAATTTCTTCTGGAGTATAATCCACTGGTATCTGAAGCGCTGGATAACTCCAGGAATATTTCCTTGTTTGAAGTTAATACTTCTATACTTGAACCGGAGTATTTGATGGCTATAATGCTTCAAACCCGACGACCTGCGGATTATGAAAGATTAATAAGATTCTTTTCTGAAGCAGACCCAGACCCGGTTAAATTCAATTCTATCATTAATAAGTTTGGATTAGAAGAAAAATATGATGCATTCAGGAGGAGATTTTTATGAATAATGAATATTTGAAAAATTTATCCGATCATAAGTCTGTGTTTCATAAAAAAGGAGCAAAAACTCCTTATGAAGAGAAATTTAAGATTATTATTGAACTTCAAAAAATGAGCATTGAAATGCAGAATAGAAATGCCAAGAGACCTGGACGTGATAAAAAGAGATGTGTCTGGAGAGTGGAAAATTAGAAGATAGGAAGATATGAAAATCGGAAGGTTGGAAGGTTGGAAGATTGGAAGATTGGGATTTTGGACGTCTGTTTGCTAATGGAATACAAGTTAGAGAATAATCCTATAATCCATTAATCCTATGAATCCTAGTTCAGACTACTTATTGTTTATTTTTTCAACACTCATTTCCTGCTTAACCTCCCTAAACCAAAAAGATACCAAGATTTTTACCCTGTTTCCTTAGTCCACACCCTCGCTCCTCCTTCGATCTAACTTCGATCAACCATGCCTTTTAGGGCAACAATAAATACCCTGAAATTCACTCTCCTGGAACTGTTGAGTTTCTCTACACTCGATAAGTGGGGAAGGTTGGAAGGTAGGGAGATGTGTCAACCCCGTCGAATTGGGATGTCTCAAGCACTCCATTTGCTGACTGAATTGAGGATTTGTTAATTTAGTTTAATTATGAAATCTCATAGTGATAAAAAATACCTGAAGGGGAGATATGGTTTTGTAATTATCATTTTTCTCTATTTTTCTTTTTCTTTATTAACATATATTTCCCCTGTTGTACATTTTGATGAAAAGGAATGCCACTTTCCTAATCTGAATTTATTTTATAATTCAGATTTCTGTTCTGCATCAACTAGCCCGGAATATCTTTCCGCTAATACTCCCCTCCCTTATTTCTTATCCGCTGGTTTATTTCACATTCTGAATTTAGAACCCTCCTTAAAATTAGCAAGAATTCTTAATACGCTTGTCTCACTATGTGCGTTTTTGCTATTTACACTTCTGCTAAAAGAGAAAAAACCGTTAATTCCTTGCATAATCCTGTTTTTTCATCCATATTTTATAAAGCCTGGCTTCTTGTATTTTATGTCCATTTACGGGCTTTTGTTCTTTTTGCTTTTTATTTATTTAATTCAAAAGGACAAATTGATATACGCTTTTTGCGGTGGTGCATCTCTTGCTTTAGCGGTATTATCACAGCAGTTTTATTTAATCGTAATTCCTTTTTATCTGCTATTTAAATTGTTTAGCGTTAAGGGTAGAATTACTCTAGGTTTGTTTATTGAACTAAGTTTGTTCAGTATTCCATTTTTACCCGTAATTATATTGTTTGTTGTCTGGAATGGACTGGCACACCCAAATTTTCAAGCATGGGGATTAGATTTTCATATTGAGTATTTTACAGGAATATTATTAGTAAGCGGCAGTGTTTTATTCCCATACACGATTTTTAAGATTAAAGAAATAAAGCGAAATTTATTAATCTCTGTTATTCTTATCAGTGTGATATTATCACTTTTTGTGTTCCCGATCTGGTCAAATACTCCGATACCGGGTTATATATCGGGATTAAATTTCCAAGCGATATCAAGAGTTGAATCGTTGAACCGGTTCTTAGGGTTACTTATAAAAGTATTTTTGATATCAAATGGAATTCTCGGGTTAATTTTAATTGTTATTAATAAAAGTAAAATAGACTTATTTTTTTTATTTATGCTGTTGTCTTTTATTATTGGATTCCTGATCTCAAATATGCTATCTGAAAGACATATGCTTCCTTTAATAGTATTGCTATTTTTAATAGTTTTTAAGTTCTTAAAGGATATTAAATATCCACATCTGTGGGCTGCATGGCAGGCTTTGGTTGGAAGTGTTTATTTTTATTATATCTTGTTTAGTTACAAACTGCCAGGGGGTTAGGGGTTAGGGTTGGAAGGTTGGAAAATTTAAGAAATGATTTATGCTGAATAATAAAACTATAGCCGTGGTTGTGCCGGCATTTAATGAGGAAAAACAGATTTCGTTTGTTATTGAAACTGTTCCTGTTTTTGTGGACAGGATTGTTGTTGTTAATGACGGGTCTATGGATAAAACGGAAGAGGTTGTTAAAAAGCTTTGGGTTTCAAAGCTTAATGATTCTTTATTCCCTATTACTGAATTAAAAGCTGTCCGGAAAAACAGGTTTAATGAATCGGAGTCTGTTCTTTTTGATTTGAATATAATTGAGAAAAAATACTTTGCTCCTTCTGAAGTGATTAATAAAGACGAAAGTAATGACAGGATAATTTTGATTAATCACTCTAAAAATTCGGGGGTGGGTGCTGCCGTGGCAACGGGTTATAAATGGTGTAAGGATCATAATATTGACTGTGTTGTGAAAATTGACGGGGATGGGCAAATGGATCCGAGTGAACTAATAAATGTTTGCAGCCCGATTATCTATGATGACGTGGATTATGTGAAGGGAAACAGATTATTGCATGCGAGTTCATCTGTTTTTATCCCGAAAGTAAGATTAATTGGTAATTCTATTCTTTCGATCCTGACGAAAATAGCATCGGGTTACTGGCGTGTTTCTGATACACAAACTGCTTACACAGCAATTTCAAAATCTGCTATTAATTCTATACGGCTATATGAGCTATATAATTCATACGGATATCCTAATGATATTCTCGTGAAACTGAATATATGTAATTCAACTATCCGGGAGATTCAGATAAAACCTGTTTACGGGATTGGTGAAAAATCAAAGATGAAAATCAGAAAAGTAATTCCATCGGTTGCTCTTTTGCTTTTTAAGGGGTTCTTTAAGCGGATATGGGGGAAGTATTTTATTAAGGATTTTCATCCTTTGTTTATTTTGTATCACCTTTCTTTTGTTCTTTTTATTTTATGTATTCCTTTTGGAATTAATATTATTAAGTATTTAACGGGTGAAATAACAGGGGATAAACCTATTCTTAATTCGCTGATGTTTATGTTCCTGTTTATAAGCGCTTTTCAATCTTTGTTGTTTGCTATGTGGATGGATATTCAGGATAATGAGAGACTGTACAAGTAGGGGGGGAGAGTCCAGTGAAATATGCTTCGCATTTCACGGACCAGGGGAAATTTCGAAAGTGGGAAGAAGTTTATTAGTTGATGAGGAAAAAAGGAAAAGGTGAAGGTAGAGGTTAAGAAAATCTGAGGACGGAAGCCACAACCACAGATTCACACGGATTATACACAGATTCTCACAGAGAAGGAAAAGGATGAGAAGTAAACACGCGAAGTATAATACGAGAAATCCGATTAGCGGGTTTCTTGTGAGGAATTTTCAAAGGGAAATTGCAAAAATCATAAGTAACCTGGAGTTTAATTCGATGCTGGATATCGGGTGCGGAGAAGGTTTTTTACTGTCGTCTATGGCTCCTTATATAAAGGGGAAAAGATGCTGCGCAATTGATATCGATGAGAACGAAGTCAGAGACGCTTCCCAAAATTTACCGTTCTGTGAGTTGAAACAGGGGTCGGCTTATGAAATCCCCTATGAAAATGGGTCTTTTGAACTTGTGATGTGTACGGAAGTACTTGAGCATCTCGAAAAGCCGGATCTTGCACTGAAAGAAATTTTCAGAGTTTCAAGCAAGTTTGTCCTATTGAGTGTGCCTGATGAGCCTCTTTGGAGAATTCTAAATTTAGCCAGACTAACATATTTGGATAGTTGGGGGAATACTCCGGGACATATTAATCATTGGTCATCTGCCGGGTTTTGTAGATTTACAGGATCGGAATTTCAACTCATTAAAGTGATAAAGCCACTTCCCTGGACTGTTATATTAGCCGGAAAATGAATTCAAAACTAATCACCAAATACTGGCTGGATATATTTATATATCTGTCCCTTATCCTTTTGATATATTATCTTCTTGAAGCCGACATATTATTTTTCCCCAGGTTATATTCGGCAAGCAGTCTTTTTTTATCTGTGATACTAATAATTGCAGGTTTTCTTTCAGAGATGTACGCATGGTATTATTTATTAAAAGAATATGGAATTAAACCAAGACCGATAACAATATTTATAGGCAGCGGGACTGCGATTTTGGGTAAATACATTCCGGGGAAAGTATGGACGGTGTTAGGGAGAGCAAAGGTGGTTGCCGGGGAAGTAAATAAGGGGGTAACTGAAATATCCTTTATTTCATTTGAGTCGCAAATTATTTTTATTTGGGCGGGGCTTTTTATAAGTTTAATCGGTTCCCTGCTGGGCGGAATAAAGACGGAATATATGGTTATAGTTTTAGCCGCATGGCTTATTTTAACGATAATTATTTTTTCGGACAGATATAAAGGAGTTGTTGAAAAACTTATTACAAAAATCTTCAGGAAGGAATTTGTTATTCCTAAGATTACTTACAAAAAAGGGAAAGTGATTTTAGTACATGCTCTTCCCTGGGTGATATGGTCGTCCGGATTTTATTTTATGTCCTTAGCTATACTGCCTTATGCCCCATCCTTTCTTATATCGTTTGCTTTCGTAATATCGGCGACATTTGGGATAATTGCACTCTTTTCTCCGGGGGGACTTGGTGTGAGGGAGGGGATAATAACCGGTTACATGGTAATGTCAGGCATTGATTTACCGGCTGCTGTGACGATATCCCTCTTTTCCCGAGTTTGGTTTCTGGCTGGAGAGTTGGTCATTTTTTTAACGGGGTTGACCTTATATAGAATAGGGAAAAAGAATGGATAACTCTGTCATAAAAAATCTCGCTAAGAATAAACTCTGTTTATTACTCGCCATTCATTATTTGGTAATTGGGGGAGTAGTATTAGCAGCATATCTGTATAATTATAATATGAAGTCTCTGTTATTATTAGATGACGGCTATTATAATCTGGCGGGGAAATTATTTTATGGTGATTCCATTCTGCACAGCCGGTTAAGTTTTGGAATGCCCGTGTTGTTTTCCTCTCTTTATTTCTTCCCGGAAACATTACAGCCGTTTATCCGACTTTTAATAACCCTGCTTTTTTCCACAGGGATAATTGTTTTGACATATAGAATTGCCGAAAACTATTTATCCGGTGAATCACTTTTTGCAGGTTCATTGATTTTTATTTTGAATCCGGTTTTTGTTCACTGGACGGTACGAAGTTTCCCGGACATTTATATAGCTTTTTTCCTGACTCTCTTTACTTTTGCGATTCTGAAATTACCGGAAGGATTCAGTTCGAAGTATTTTCTGATAGCGGTGATTTCTTTTGTGACCGGTGTTTTCTTTAAGCCGTCAATGCTGATAATTCCCTTTGCGCTGTTAGTCTATTTTATTTTTCGGAAAAATAAGAGGATGACCCTTATAGCTGTAATTTTATGTTTTGTATCGGCAGGGAGTTTTGGACTTTATAATAAGATGACAAAACCGATTTACACCGGCGAAAAGGAAGTTGAAGTATCAGCATACTACGGTGAACTTCAACTGATATCGAGTTCGCTCTGGATAAACTGGGTAACTAAAACGGATCAATATTTTAAGCCAACAAAAACACCATATGAAATTCCGGAAAATATTGATGAGATATTTCCACCGAATGAAAAATGGCTATATAAAAATATCCATCCACAGCGGCAGATTTATGATGCGGCGGAGAGATATGCAATTAATTACTTTGCAAGGAATCCCGGGGGAAATGTTCTGACGTTAAATTTTAGTTTCATTTTGGAGTACTCGGATCTTGTTTTTAAGAAACTGGTGTTAAGTCCTTTTTTCTTTCTGGGGATGTCCGCAAATCCTTTTGAAGGGCTTGTTAAGTTAGTTTACAGTTTGTTTTTCATTCTGTTGGGTCTTTGGGGAATAAAGAAAATGTATAGTGAGAAGAATAAAATCAGTTTTGATACTATCCTGGTAATTATTCTCGGATACAGTCTTTTATTTATCCTAACACACTCTATGAACAGATATTCAATGCCGATAATTCCCCTGGCTACTGTGTGGGGAGGGGCGTTTTGGAAGGGGGGAATCCGACGCAGTCGGAGGAAGGTTGGATGATTGAATGATTGGATGATTGGATGATTGGAAGGGGGGAATCCAGTGGAATAAGCTTCGCATTTCACGGATCAAGGATCCAGTGAAATATGCTTCGCATTTCACGGATCAGGGTTTAGGGGGAGGATTGTTATTTGTTAAGGAATATCCAAGTCCTAGAAAAAAAACGGCATTCGAGGGGATGTCTTTTGAAAAAAAAGCAAGCCATAGGGCTGTGAGAAAAAAGATTAATGTAAGATAGCTGTGTTTGTATGTGTGTTTTATGATCAGATATAATGTCCACCCAAATAAGGCTAATCCGATAACACCTAATTCCAGCAGAAATTCTAATATAATATTGTGGGGATACTTAAGCATGGTGGTCGGATAATCTTCATAATCCGAATTAAATCCTCCGAAGCCAATGCCTACTAGGGGTGATTCAACAAATCTTTTTACAGATACCTCAAAACCAACGATTCGGGCTGACGATGAACCATCCCCTTTTATTTCAAATTCATTGGAGGGGACTAAACTTGAGATTCTTTGTGAAACAGCTTCATTCCTGATCAGCATTGTCCCGCCAAAAATTCCCACTGCTATTAAGCCAAAAACAAGTAACAAACCGGCAGGTTTCATTTCTTTTCTGATATAAGCAACAATTAAAATTACCGGAACAAAAATAATCATTCCAAGGATAGCAGCCCGCAAACTGGATAAAGTTATTCCAAGGCTTAAGAAGAATATTGAAATAAGAAGCAATAGCCTTCTTTGGGGGAAACGGTTATTTATATAATAAGCAATTGCAATAATTAAAAGGAGAATCTGAAACCGTCCAAGCGTAACATGACTCCAGCGTGAGACGTTAAACTGATATATTGTTTCCGGTTTTATGGGATTCAGTATAATTATTGAGAGGGATGTGACAATGCTCCAGAAGATTACTGAGTTTAGAAATATGGACTCTAATGAGGGACAGCACAGAGAATCCTTTAATGGGAAAAAAGATGCAGGGGGGTCGTCAGGTTTACTCCTAGCTGAATTTTGTATTAACCGGAGTCCGAGAAAGAAAAGAATTATCAGCGGAATAGTGTTAGTCGCCAGTTGAATCCATTTAAGCAATCCGTAAGTTTTATTATCTGACCAGGTAATCGAAAGGAGGGGAATAATGATGAGGAGAAGGAGCAGGATAATTGGTGAAGTTGTGTGGGGCGGATGGGGAAGAAGGGATTGAATGCTGACGTTATATTTTTTGAGCGGCAGAATAAAAAAGAAGGCGGTTATTACAACTGAGATAATTTTCAGAGCAATTGCCGGAATGTTAGAATTAGAAACAGAAGAAACGACTACTGCAAATATAAAAAGATTGATTGTTAACAGTTGGAGCAAATGATTTTTCGAGAAAAGTCTCATTGAGTATAATAATATTATTTTTACGTTTAAGAAACAGATTAAGTATATTTGTATCTAAATTATGAATTAATTTGAGTATAAATTTAATGATTTTTAAGTAATAAAGAAAATTGTGAATTTTAAACTGTTCAACGTCAGAGACGTAAATTTCAGAGAATTATACAGAGGGAGTGCAGTAGCTTTAGGAGTGAAGCTTGGGGGCTTATTCCTGGGTTATGTCTTCTCACTGATAATTGCGAAATTTTACGGAGCCTCTGTTCTGGGAAACTTTCTTATTGGTGTTACTATTCTGAATTTTCTGGTGCTGCTCTCTTCGTTCGGAATGGAAACCACTATTGTAGCTTTTATAGCGAAGGCAAAGGCAATGGCGGACTTTACCGGTGTTAAAAGAGTTTTAAAAGAGATATACAGGATAGTAGTTCCGCTTTCAGTAATTTTGCTGGTGTTAGCATTTATCGCAATTAATTACTTTAAGTTTTACTTTGGGGAGCTTAATCCAACAGCGGTAAGGGTGACGAATATTCTTTTAATAGCTGCTATCCCTTTTACTTTATTACGGATTCATACTAACTTTTTTAGAGGGCTTAAGAGAATTTTATTGTTTTCTGTGCTGAATTATCTTGCGTTGTACTCATTTTCAATTCTGTTTTTGTTGATTGCTCCTTTTCTTATTGACTTTTCGGAAGACCTGCTTGCAGCTATTTACATATTAGCGATATTCTTATCCCTATTGGTTAGTATCTTTTTTGTTGTGAGAGAGATAAACGGATATCCGGAGAATGAGGCTAAGAGCTATACGTGCCGTGAACAATTACCCAAGTACTCATATCCGATACTGATATCAGATCTTCTGAAAAACAGCCGTAACTGGATGGTGCTCTTGCTGGTTGGATATCTAATGACAGAAAAGGATGTAGGGGTAATAGGAATTGCGCTAAAACTGACTTTTGCACCGTCACTTTTGATTAATGCGGTAAATTCGATAGCAATGCCGAAATTCAGCGAGCAGTTTTCCCTTAATAATATTGATGAATTGAAAAAAACCCTGGCGGAATCCGCAAGAGTGATCTTCTGGAGTTCCTTCCCTATTCTGGTCGGTATATTTTTCTTCAGCAGTTTTATACTCAGGTTTTTAGGGAATGATTTTAATTTAGATTCTGTTCTAATATTAATCCTGATGACCGGAGTATTTTTTGAAGTGATATCCGGATCTTCCTCATATTTTTTGCAGATGGTCGGGAAACAGAAGGTTAATACTATTTTTCTTTTCGGGTCAAATGTAATATTACTGGGGATGCTGATATTGCTTATTCCTGAATACGGAATTGCAGGAGCAGTGGTCTCGGTGAGTGTTTCGTTTATTCTTTATTCCGGTGCGCTGGTAATTTATGCAAAATATGTGATGGGTTTTAATACCTACTACTTCCCACTGAAGGGGAGAGTGAAGAAAATGTTGAGGAGGGGGAGGGTTAGGGGTTAGAAATAGTTTATAAGTTTATTAGTTTATAAGTTGATGAAACTGATTTTTGTTGAGGTGTTGATTTGTTAACTTAGTAGTTGATTCGTTAATTTAATAGTTGAATTTTTATGAGTAGATATTTTTTGTTTTTTATTCTGATTGTTTCACTTAATGCGCAGACGGTTTTTGAGCCGATGGGGAATCGTGTTTACGGTTTCCTTGAGAGGATGAATCTGAAAGGTTTTATAACTCTTAACGACGAGACCCGTCCTTTTCCGAGGAGAATGATAGCAGAAAAACTCGCTGAGATTAAAACGGTGCAGGGGAAATTAAACTCGGTTGAGAGGGATGAACTGGAATGGTTTTCGAAAGAATTCTATCCGGAACTGACTTCTTTGTCCGGAATAATAACTAATCCTCCCGGTTTTTCGTCAGTATATCCTTCATTCAAAGCCCCGGAAAATGACAGAATCCGTCTGCTTAGTTACCGTGATTCTCTCTTCTCTTTTAACTTATCGCCACGCGGGGGATATGAAATGAAATACTTTGGAGATGAGCAGGGACACTCGAGATGGTGGGGTCTGCGGATGTATGGAACGTATGATGATTATTTCAGTGCTTCTTTTGACTATATGGACAAAGGGGAGTATTTTATTACTGACCGGAAGAAAGAATTTTCACCTGAAACGAGTTTCTTTATAAATAATGCCGGTGCTTCGCGGATTGAGTACAGTGATATGCGAGGCGGTTTTACGCTTGACTGGAAATGGGGGACTCTCTCGCTTCAGAAGGATTATGTTAACTGGGGACACGGGGAGAACGGGCAACTCGTCCTTTCTTCTAATGCAGCTTCTTTTCCTCATATTTACCTGACTTTGCAACCTGCTGAATGGTTCCGGTTTTATTATATTCACGGTTTCCTGAACTCGCTTGTTATTGATTCATCCGCGTCTTATTACAACCGCTTGGACAGTGAGAAGCCGTTTTTGCGTCAGGAGTATGTGGGGAAATACTTTGCGGCGAATCAGTTTACGCTGACTCCCTATAATGGTGTGGATTTATCTTTAGGGAATATTTTTGTTTACAGCGGAAGACTGCGACCGGAGATGTTTATTCCGTTTATATATTATAAGGTTATGGATCATAATACAGGTCGCGGGGCTGTGGATGACGGGAATGGATTTTTATTTTTTGATATATCTGTTAAACATCCCAAGACATTTAAGTTCTATACTACTGTCTTAATGGATGTGCTGGAAATTCGCGATTTGTTAAAAGGTATCTGGCATACTTCATGGTTTGGAGTTACTTTTGGAGTAAAAAAAATAGATTTATTAATTCCTAATCTTGACATTTCATTGGAATATACAAGACTTAACCCCTGGATCTATGAACATAAGGATGAGACGACTACTTATAAGCATATAAATTTTAATCTGGGGCACTGGATAGGGCAGAATGCAGACAATATTAAGTTATGCCTTGATTATCAGCCCGTGTCAAGATTGAATATTAATTTATTTGCAGAGAATTTCAGGAAGGGGGGACTTAAGGATATAAGCTGGGCTTATGAAAATGCGAAGGAAAAGCAGGAGTTTCTTTATGCACCTGTACGGAGGGATTTCAGGCTGGGATTGAAAGCGGGCTATGAGATTATACATGAGTTTTTCGGAAAGTTTGAGTACAGATATACTTCGGTAACGGATGAAGATGCTAAGAGATCGCTTGATTTTCAACTTGATTCGAAGCATAATTTTACGATCTCTTTGGGGTATGGATTCTGAGGAAAATGGTTTATGAGTTTATGAGTTTATTAGTTGATGAGAAAATAAGGAAAAGGTGAAGGTAGAGGTTGAGAAAATCTGAGGACAGAAGACGGAAGACAGAAGCCACAACCACAGATTCACACGGATTACACACAGATTCTCACAGAGAAGGAAAAGGCTGAGAAAAAGTTGATTAGTTGATGAGAAAAAATATGTTGAAAATAATATCTGTTGTGGGAGCGAGACCGAATTTTATGAAGGTGGCTCCGATTCATAAAGCATTTAATCAGCCTGAATTTAAGGGAATCGTCAATCATCTGATTTGTCATACGGGTCAGCATTACGATGAAAAGATGTCTAAAGTCTTCTTTGAAGATCTTGAGCTTCCCGTCCCGGATTTTTACCTGGGTGTGGGGAGCGGATCTCATGCAGAACAAACTGCTAAAATAATGATCCATTTCGAGAAGATATTAATTCAGGAGAAACCGGATTTGGTTATAGTAGTCGGGGATGTTAATTCTACAATTGCGTGTACGTTGACTGCCGCTAAACTGCATATCAAGGCTGCACATGTGGAAGCGGGTTTGCGAAGTTTTGACCGTACTATGCCGGAGGAGATTAATCGACTGCTGACGGACTCTATCTCCGATTATCTTTTTGTTACTGAAAAGAGCGGGATGGAGAATCTTAAGAGGGAAGGGGTGCCGGAGGAGAAGGTGTTTTTTGTTGGGAATTGTATGATTGACAGTCTGGTGAGTTATCTTCCTGAAGTAAAGGAAAAGGAAAAGGAAGAGGCTGAGAGGCTAAGAGATGAAGAGACGGAGAGTGGGAAGTATGTTCTGGTGACGCTTCATAGACCTTCTAATGTGGATAACAGGGAACAGTTGTCGAAATTAATTTCAATTTTAAATGACCTGGCTAAATTGAGAAAAGTTATTTTTCCGGTACATCCGAGAACTAAAAAGAACTTGCATGATTTCGGGTTGTTAAAGGATGCTCATCCGAATCTGAAAATTACTGATCCGATTGGATATGTTGATTTTATAGGGTTAATTAAAAATGCTGAACTGGTTATGACTGACAGCGGGGGTATTCAGGAGGAGACGACTTATTTGCAGGTGCAGTGTATTACTTTAAGGGATAGTACTGAGAGGCCTGTCACTGTGGAGATTGGAACTAATCAATTGCTGGGGGAGGATTTACAGGCGGCATATGAAGCGGCGATAAGGGTTCTGAATGGCGAAAAGAAGATCGGGCGTATTCCGGATTTGTGGGATGGACATGCGGCGGAAAGGATAGCGGGGAAATTAGTGGAGAAGCTGATTAGTTTATGAGTTTATTAGTTGATGAGGAAAAAGGGGAATAGTTGATTTGTTAAATAATCTGTGAGAATCGGGTTTTAAGAAATCGGTGTGAATCGGTGGTTAAGAAAACCTGAAGACGGAAAACAGAGGACAGAAGACAGAAGCCACAACCACAGATTCACACGGATTACACACAGATTCTCACAGAGAAGGAAAAGGCTGAGGCTGAGAAAATATGAAGAGACCACAAGTGAGACAAGCGAAAAAAATTTGTGATATGTTTCTGATTTTCACTATTTTTGCATAAATATAGAAATTAAATGGACTATTTGGAGTTTTCAAAGGCTTTTTTGGACATAAGATAAGAGTAAAATATGAGTACAAGTAAAACAGTGAGAAGTCATAAAAAAAGACAATTACCATTACTGGTCGAAAAAGACGAAGACGGTTATTATGTTATTGAATGCCCTGTTTTTGAGGGTTGTTATACGCAGGGAGAAACTTTGGACGAAGCGCTGAAAAATATCCGTGAGGTTATTGATCTAATTCTTGAGGAGAAAACAAGAAGTTGAGAAGTTTATGGGTTTATTAGGTGATTAGTTTATTAGTTTAGGGCGATACAGTTTAGAGTTTAGCTGAAAACAGAAGACAGAGGACAGAAAGACAATCCGACCCGTCGGATCACGGATCCCAACACGTCGGGACAGATTGAACGGATAAACAGAAGTCATTTGTTGTCATTAGCTTCGCGTCATTTATAGTCATTAATGTAGTTGATTAGTTTATGAGTTTATCCCGCCCAGGACGGGACAGGTTAGTTGATGAGGCGGGATTTTCTTTCCATATAGTTGTCAAAATATTCTTCGCAAAATTGCCTTTCTAAAAATGACCGATTCACTAATTCTTTTAATTCATTGTCTTTGTTCAGAAATGAATCAAGAATTTTTTCTGCCCGCTTCCTGTTAATACCTATCCGGAATGCAAATTCGAGAAAATCATTCCTTGTGTATTTGCTCCCTGCTTTGAAATCTGCACTTTCAAAATCATCTGCAAAAAGTTCCAGCGCCATATCACTTTCAGTCGGGGCATGAAAACGGGTTGACATCAAATCATAGAATGGTGTAAAACGGTACTCACCGGTAATCTTATCACGATATAGAGAAAAGTTTTTTAAGTGTGCATCGCCGTTTGAAAAGAGGTAATTAAATATTACTGCTCTGAAAAATTTTTCTATTTCAATAGGATAAGCGGCTATAAACTTTTTTGCAAACAGTGCAATTTCTTCATAACTGCTGTCGTATTTATAGTTCTCGCCAAAATTCTCCTCGCTTCTGTTCATAATCTGAGCAAAGTCTTCCTGAAGGATTCTTTCCCCTTTTTCATCAGTATCAAATCTTTTTGTCAAATACGCCGGCTCTCCGTCAGGGAAGAAGACCAGCGCACACCGGGCAGTATCAATCCCAAAAACTTGCGAAGCTATCTGCATGGTGAGATGTTCATTTGCCGGAATGATGTTTTTATTTAAGAGTATTCTCTCCGGTACCGGTTTTAATATATATTCCCCCCCTCGTTCTGTCATTTCTAATTTTCCGCTGCTAATTTTTAGTGAGTGTTTAAGCTGAAATCCGGAGATTGATATGCGGTTTTGTTTTTCTCTCTTGACTTTAAGAAATTCGGGTTTCCGGAAATTGAGTATATGGCTTATCCGGTTTCCGTTAAACAGTTTTTTCCGGCAATCAGGACAATAGGTGCTGTTCGAGGGGGCAAGGCAACCCGGGCATACGTTAATCTTCATTTTCGCCTCACGGTTATTCCGCCTATTGAATCGTTTATCAATGTCTCTAATAGCCTGACGAAATGGTCATTCTCATCAATCTTCAGAGTACTGCATTCAATTTCTTTGTTCGCTCCTTCGGAAAGTAATCCGAAAAAGAAAGGGAAAAGTATTTTTGATTTAAATTCTTCTTCCTGCTTTGGGAATGACGTGCTTATTGGCGGTGTGTCTTGAGCGGACAGATATTCCGGGGAGTATTGGAAATAATAATAACCATCGCGTTTTGACAATGTGCCTGCATGCAGGTTGTTAAAATAGACTTCGGCACTTCCGGATTTCATGTCCTGAGCCTGGTTTCAATTATTAAACCGAGTGCATTAAGGATTTTTTCTATCTGGGCAAAGGTCGGATTTCCCTTCCCGTTTTCAATGTCCACGATGCTGCGCAGACTTATGCCGACTATCTCCGCCAAATCCTTCTGCGTGACTTTCAGACTCTTACGTCTGTGCTTTATAGTATCTCCGATATCACGTATATCCATGGCCAATGTGCATTATATTAAACATTTATCTTTTTAACGCTGCAATAATACCAATTTTTTTAACAATGTGCAAGAGATTGCACAAATAGAGTATCCCGGGCGAAAATTAGCTCTTAAACGCAAAGTACGCAAAGTTTTCCGCAAAGTCACGCAGAGTAACGCAGAGGAAAAATCTGTGAGAATCGGGTTCTAAATAATCTGTGGGAATCAGTGGTAAAAAACTTAACCATGCCGCCTAAGCAGGCTGTTGCAGAGAAGACTTTTTCAGAGTTAGTTCTTAAAAAATCGGGTTAAATCTATATTCCGGCAAATTCCAGTCCCATTTTTCTCATTTTTATCATCTGACCGACTCTGAGAATGAGTAAATAACAAAAATGCTCAATTAGTCCAAAAGATCTGCCGGTTTTGCTCCTGACAAGCATCTTAAACAACTTGTTAAGATTGTGTGCGATACACATGTA
>Ga0116156_10000298_pt1 | contig 55033 bp, 50 predicted proteins | sample AD_UKC045_MetaG_FD_89891 | JGI IMG/M metagenome (GOLD analysis project Ga0116156, IMG submission 89891) | Active sludge microbial communities of municipal wastewater-treating anaerobic digesters from USA - AD_UKC045_MetaG | ecosystem: Engineered > Bioreactor > Anaerobic > Digestate | place: USA...
CCACCGCCCCCAGTTTTTTCCCCTCATCCATCGCCCCCAAACGCATATTCTGCCAATAGGGATCATCCAGAGTCATGCAAAAGCCAATTTCCAGCGTGTTCTTGTCTTTCTGTTTGGAACAACCTGCAATTGCATAGGACAAACAGATTATTATAACTACCAGCGTCACTATCTTGCGTTTCCCCGCCATATTATATCCTCCATTCATTCTCTGGGATTTGGGCTTCAATAAGAATATCCCGTAATGTTCCCATGGGTAAATCACGGCCACGGTGTTCAGGGATAATTACCTGTATCCGGTCTCTTCTCCACTTGCGATGACTTCCGCGTTGGGAGATCAAGGAAAACCCATACTTGCGTAAAAGGTTCTCCACATCCCGGGCTCGCATTCGGAGGATACGCTCACCCATTAGACCAGAATCTCTCTGGATAATGCTTGCGGCGGCAAATCAATCGGATCCGGCTGAAGATAGAGTGCGATTGCCTCTCGAATATTCTCCAAAGCTTCTTCTTCTGTTTCACCCGCCGAGGTACATCCAGGTAATTCCGGACACCATACCGCCCAGTCCCCGGATTCGGCATCTTGTTCGAGTATGACCCGCCATTTCATTTCTATTCTTCCTTATTCATCTTCCGCTAAACGAAACTTTTCCGGTTACCGCGGCGCATAACCGCATCCACCGTCACCACCACCAAGATAATAACACCCCGGATGATGTTTCGGTACTCTTCCGTGATGCCATATTGACTCAGAAGATTTTCAATGACCGATAGCAGCAACAAGCCGTTTAAGGTATACCAAAGGCTGCCGCTGCCGCCGCCCAAGGGAGTCCCGCCTACAATCACACTCGCAATCACGATCATCTCAAGTCCCTGGAAACTCGCCGCCTGTGCTGTATTCGACATTCCCGTCGAAATCAACGCCGCAATCCCGCAGGTCATCCCGCAAAGAATATATGCGGCCGCTTTCACCCGTGCCGTACGGATGCCCGCCAGCCAGGACGCGGTTTCGTTGCCACCCACCGCGTAGAGGTAATGTCCAAATCGCATATACCGCAAGGCAATCCAGAAACAGATAAAAACCGCTATAAATATCAGAATTGGAATGCTTAACCGATACTCAGGAATGCCAATACCCATCCGGCCCCAATACAACAGCCGAAAACTTTTCCCTAACTCCAATGGAACGATGATTGTTTGTCCCCCATGCGTAATGACCAGTGCAATTCCCCTGAAGATAAGCAGGGTGCTGAGTGTCACGACAAACGGATTAACACTGCCATAGGCGATCCACAGTCCATTCACTGCTCCCAGAAGCGTGCCAGTAACCAGAACGGCAACAACGGCCAGGGGAATCGCTACCCAAGGCCCGAAGGACGCACATCCGACAAGAACCATCACCGTGACTACGCTGCACACCGCCGTGATGGAGGCCACGGACAAGTCAAATCCTCCGGCAATCATGACCAGGGTCATACCGCATGCCATCACACCGGTTGCCGAGGCATTAGTGAGCAGATTATCCACCAGATTCCGCCAACTGAAGAAGGTCTCGGTTTGTAATGAGGAAAATACACACAATCCGGCGAGCAGTAGAAAAACGGAGGCGGTCTGTATAGTCTGAAACGACAATTTCCTGGTTACTTTTGCTTCCGTCACGCTCTTCCTCCTTCCACCTGCGTTTCCCGTAATTGCATCGACGCTACTTCAAAACGGTGGCCCCCATAATACCGAAGATGATGTCGTTGGCAACAGCTTCCAGTTCCACGGAAGACAAAACCGCTCCCGTTTTTAACGCAAATGCAACCAGATGGGCTTCTGTATCCACATTGACCGGTTGTGTCAAATCGGCAACCTCCTTGGACCCAGCGGGACCGAAGCGCCCACCCAGATTCTCAAAACCGGCGTTGGGGGTATCATGCCAGCGTCCGCACCAGGTGCTCCAACCATCCCCTATATCACAGGGACTGTAGAGATCGCGTTCCTCTTTGCAGCCATCAGCATACTGCAATGTAATCCGCAGGTGGGGCATATGGCTTTGCACGGGGAACGACATGCCGCTCAGCATCAGATATAGCGTCTTCCCCGAAACATTCGCCGGAAAACTCAATTGGGTGGGGAATGCTCCCGCCTGGGTTACGATGCCAATATTGAACCCTTCCTTGACCGTTTTAAACGGTATGCCGTCGGTAGTCCAAGCCACGCCCTGTGGATCTACCTTGGCCCGCCATGCAGCATCGCTCGGCACTTGCACTGGATCCCCATGATGCCGCGCGCCCAAATGACTTTTCCAATAGCCATACCCGACGGTACTCGAACCGGACGGAGGCGGCGTGGCTTCTTTCTCCACTTTTTCCAAGGACCCGTTTATTGTTGTGTTAAACGTCCCGTTTAGATCGAGCAGAGACCATCGAGCAAGGTTATAATTCCCTGCATCAGGTATTTTCCAGGATTCCCGGGCCGGTCCGGGACACGGCTCGTTGAAGAAATCCGTCTTTGGTTGAAACTTATCGTAGGCGAATGCCTTTTCCATTGCCACTTCCAACCGAAAGTATCCATTTTTTGCAGGAATATCCGAACTTGCACACAGCCACCATGGCCCATTGTTTACAGGCGCTTGGATTACCCCACGCACCTCCTTTTCTTTTAGCCAAACCCTTCCCGATGGCTCAGTCCAAACAGGGATCCGCACATTCACCTTGGTTTCGACGGGTGATTCCCAATCAATGGTGATCCCTTTTTCACACCGGTACAAGCGATAGGAGAACATGGGAGTATGTATGAAGACGGATGGCCATTCCTTAGGAAGTTGAGGCGATACCTCGATAGTCTGATCCGGACGTTTGGGCATAATCCCAAACACGCCTTCCACCAACGTTCTTCCCCACATGCTGATGGCGTCTGAAAATTCATCATTGGCGCGTTGCTTGCCATCGGCAAAGGAATGACACGACAAACCGCCAGGCGTCGGGCCATTAAAGATGCCACAATACGTCGCTTTAAACAGGTCATACGCCTCTTCCGAGCGTCCTGCCAGATAATGTGTCAGTGCAAAATTGAGTTCCTCTGCATAGGCCATTTCGTATGTGCTGTGGGTATACGACCGGCCTGCGTTCGGAAACCAGTTGGAACTATAGAAAAAACACCCATCATTTGGAGTCCGCGATGCACGCAAATGTTGATAGGCCCAGGTGAGCATTTGCATGATTTGAGCGGCATCCGCCGCACCGAATTCCGCACTGTGATAAATGGTCGGCAGTTCGGGCTGGGTATGCAGCAAGCGATGTCCCCGAGTGTCCAAAAACTCCGCGAAAACACCCTCCCCTGGCATCCACAGTGTCTTCTGCATGGCCTCGCGGATTTTTTCTGCTTGTTGCGCATACGGTGCAGGGTCTTTTCCCAAACGTTTCGCCAGATCCGCCAGCAGCAGATGCGCACGAAGCATATAGGCCGATGCCTGGGTGCACTGTCCCTGAATATACCAATGGGAATCGCTGATCCAGGTATTCAGCGAATTTTCATACAAGGCCGCATTTTCCGGCTGAAGCCGGCGGTTTTCCCATGCCGCAATGCCCTCCAGCACCGGAAAAATTTCCCGCATCAATTCCACATCGTTCGTATATTCGAAATACTGCCGAACCTGATCCCAAAACACTTCATTCATGTTGTAAAAGACGCCGCCCGGCGTATCGAGCAAACTGCTCAATGCCCCTGCATCTTCGCCCTCGTGAATCAGCCCGTATTGGAGGTAGTTTTTGATCGCCTTCCGGATACGATCCGTCCATCCGTAACAATTTGACCCGTACCAGCCGCGCCAGCCAAGATACCCGAAGCGCCAGGACCAGCCGCCATGCATCACCGTGGAATCCCCCCACGTGCCGTCCGTAGCGAAGGCCATCATCGTGGCGGCGGCATTCAGATAAGGATCAGGGGTTTCCACCACAATCCGTTCTGCAATTTCCCGATTGCGCGCCAGGGATTCTTTCCAGGCCTTGTGCGGTTTGCGCAGGGCACGTTCAATTTCCCCGCCCATGCCAATGATTACGTATCCCTTTGAAGTGTAGGGCGAAAGGGAGATCTCTTCCACGGCTACCCCATTCGATTGCTCTTGAGTATCGCTATCGGCCCATTGGGTTTGATCCAACAACTTCTTTGGAGACTCCATAAATGCCTCAGGCGCGCCTGTCCCGTGCCGGGCATGTTTCCAGGAACCGCCACCCCGGATTACCGCTTCCCACTTTGGCAAATGACGGCCCACTGCAAAGGGTTCCGACATGAATCCGTCGCTCTTGTCGAATTTCCGGTGTAATGCCATCCACCGCCCCTCCCAAACGATGCGATCTTTGGCGCACTGTTCCGGCGCAAACACGAACTGCGGCGCAGTCATATTATAGTTCGTGAAAAACGCTGAGGCGCCGCCATATCCCCACACCAATGAAGCATCTTGCCGTAAATTTAGCACTTCAATATGCAGGATCAGCCCATCACTCCCGGCCAACGCACTCGCTTCAAGACGCACCGTCACTCCGGGAAAAACAGGATCCGTCAACACATATTGCATTTGTCCTCGGGCATAGGTCACTTCCAGATTGGCCCACTGATGGAACCATTTGCTATTGTCCCCACAGTTTAATCCGGCGTAGAGATGTCCAAGCAGGCCTCCCGCCGAATGAAAATCAAACAGGAAACGCGGCTCGTTATAGGCCAACACCAGTGGTCGATAGCCAAAACGAATCATTCTCTCTCGCTCGCGTTCATTCCAAATCAACGATTTGTCTGCGGGTGGATATAATGGACGCCGATGCAGGCGCGCATTATCCGAAGTGACTCCGATAAGGTCTTGGGCAGGCCGTTGCGTCTCATACCCGTCCGGTAAAGAAATGTGAAAACCGCCCTCGCATGGTTCATACACACCTGCTTTCAACATATTTCCCGATGCAAAAACCACACTCTGAATTAAACACCCAACCAGCAAACAACACCATTTTCTGTTCATTATCAACACCCCGCGGGTTATTTTTTATGCATCATGGCATAGACAGCGGTGAATTCGCCAACCGCCCCTTTTTTGCCAATTATGCGGGAAAATATGCCCCGCCAGGAAATGGGATCTGCTCAACATTAGTTTTCGATGAGCGCGCTTTCGTAACCGAGGCTCTGAATGGTTTCACGCAATGCCTGAGGGTCCAAGTGTTCGCCAAAAACACGGGCCTGCGCGCGGCTTAGATCCACCTGAGCGTGCCGCACACCCTTGGAATTTTGCAGTGATTGCTGGACCGTGTTCGCACAATGGGAACAGGTCATCCCGTGTACGCTGAACAGCAATGTGGTTTCTTCCGGTTTACCTTTAACTTCCGGAATTTCAACAGCCGCAATCTTCCGCAGCATGCTCGATAATAGAACAACGAGCAGGAGCACGGCGCATATATGCCCGAACCAGCTTATGCCATGTTCATGCATGTGCGATGCAAGTTCCGAAAAGCGTGTGGGTAATACGGAGTATAGGAGATCCAGGGAATACCCGGCGCCTATTGCGCCGAGGGCAACGGTCATCAAGTAGATAAACGTGGTCCGCTTGCCAAGGATTCTCCAGAGCACGGCAATCGTGGCGGCATTAGTGGCCGGTCCGGAGATCAAAAACACCAGTGCCGCGCCGGGCGATGCGCCCATGTGAATAAAACCGAGTGCGATGGGAATGGAAGCGGTGGCACAGACGTACATGGGGATACCTGCGGCCAACATCACCAGCATGGCAATTATCCCGCCCCCCAGATACGCGGAAAGGTAATTTTCCGACACCACCACGGAAATCAAGCCGGCTACCGCGATTCCAAATAATAACTCTTTTGAGATATCGCGGGGCAAGGTGACAAACCCATAGCGGAACGCACGCACAAGAACGTTTTCACCAGGCTTTTTTACACAACAGTCATCCGTGCAGCCGTTCACCGTCTCGCCATCGGCTTTGGCCGGCGCCGGGTCCTGGTCCACCAGAGCAGCAATGCTTCCGCCGACGATTCCCGAAAAAAACGCTACCAAGGGCCGGTAGACAGCCAAAACCGGGCCTAACAGCGCATAGGTGGCCAGGATGGAATCTACACCGGTCTGGGGAGTGGATAATAGAAAACTCACGGTGGCGCCCCGGCTCGCCCCATGATTGCGGAATGAGGCCGTCACGGGAATTACACTGCATGAACACAGAGGCAGAGGAACCCCCAGGCATGCAGCTTTAAAGACCGGGCCGATACCACGCCCCCCAAGATGACGCCCCACCCATTCGGCCGGTATCAATACGGACAGAATGCCCGCCATTAAAAACCCAAAGAGCAGATAAGGCGCCATTTGCCCAAGCACGGCCCAACAGGTGGAGAATATGTCAACAAGCCAGTTCATATTCACGTTAATTTCCGGTTACTTATTAGATAAAACAAAAAATGACCGTTGAATAATCCTTATTGCACTTTTCGCCTCCTGCAAATCCTGTGAAATAGGACCTATAGGACATACGTGGCCTATAGGTCCTATTCAGATTATATCCTAATATTTTTATGGCTTGTCCGGCGCTGCCCATTCAACAGCGTTACGCATAATCTGGCGGACATTTTCGTCAAAAAAGACAGGATCGGTCTCGTGACCAGCCTGAAAGTAGAAAAACTTGCCCCTCCCCACTTGCCAACACATACCTATGCGCGAGGGATCCTCGCCTCCGCCCTTTAGTTTGTGAACACCTTCGAAAACAACCGCTTGTGGCTCGTTAACAGCATAAGGCTCGCTATACCGCTCGCTGTGTTTGATAGTGAAATTTTTGATCCCTTTCGCGATAGGATGAGCAGGATCTTTCACTGTAACGTCTAACGTGGTGGAATCCTTCTTATAGTCGCCCCAGGAACAGGCAGTACCCATGAGGACCTTGTTCGGTTTGGCAAAATGGGAGGAATGGAGGGAAATAAAACCCATCCCGCCTTCCTTTACGCGTTTCTCAATCTTAACCACCAGCGCATCGTTTACAAAATCATGTTTTTTATGCCCCCACCAAATCAAGACATCCGCGCGGTTGAGCAATTCATCCGGCAGACCCTGATCCGGTTGAGAAATATCGGCGGTGACCACTTCCCACCCTTTGAGGGATTTTAAACCCTCCGCCACGGCGGCGTTTATGTCATTGGGGTAAATTCGCTTGGGAGCGGTGCCTTCCGACCACACCACCACGCACTTTTCCTTTACACAGGTTTTACAGCATGTATCGCAGGTTGCACAGCCACCGAGAGCAAGAATCGCCGTCAGGAGCATTGCGAATAGGCAAGACAATCCAATACACCGTTTCATGGATCAAACCCTTTCTTTGTCAAAAATCCCTTGAGAAAACCATTTTGCTAAGGACAAATATGGTAAAGAAAAACTTCAGGGCAAGGCAAATCTCGTGGAAAATGCCTCTCTGCATCTTATCCGAGTATACTCTATTATTCCCATTGTCTTTGTTTGTCTTCGTTTAATACACTATGGCACAATACGGAATATGTACTTGGGACGGGGTGTACAGGACGGAATTGAGAGGAGAAGACGTATGTCTAGCTGGACATTTATGAAAGAAGTATTCAAGGCGAACCGGACAACGGGCGCCTTTGCTCCAAGCGGTCCCAAGCTGGCGGAAGCCATTACGGACATGGCCGATCTGAAGGGCGCGAAGGTGGTGGTGGAGTATGGTCCAGGCACGGGTATTTTTACAGAGGTGATTTTGAACAAGAAAGATCCGGACGCCTACTTCGTCGCCATGGAGGTCAATCCTGAGTTTGTGAAAGCCACGCGCGAACGGTGTCCCGGTGTCCATTGTTATGAAGATTCTGCACAGAACACAATCAACTATCTGAAGGAAGCGGGGTACGATCATTGCGACGTGATTATCTCCGGCTTACCCTGGACCCGTTTTCCTGAGGCACTGCAGGATGAAATTTTAGAAGCAACCTACAATCTGCTTCGGCCCGGCGGACGGTTTGTGACCTTTTCCTATGCGTATAGTCCTTGGATTCCATCCGGGGGGCGTTTTTTCAAAGGCAAGCTGCCCAAACGCTTTCCCAAGTTGACCGTGCGCGGACCGGTTTGGCTTAATATCCCGCCGTGTCTTGTGTGGATATCCGAAAAAGAATAACGCAATATAGCCAACCATGGAGTTTTAAGAATGAAATCAGCATTGGTAATTTGGGGGGGGTGGGATGGCCATAAACCAAAGGAATGCGTGGACCGGTTTATTCCTTTTCTGCGGCAACAGGGATACGATGTTGAAGTGTCCGATACCCTGACGTCGCTGGAAGATGAAGGCAAAGTGGCCCGTTTGGATCTGGTGGTTCCCTGTTGGACCATGGGAGAACTCAAAGGGGAACAGGAGAAATCGCTGTTGAATGCGGTGCGCGGCGGTGTGGGCATTGCGGGCTGGCACGGTGGCATGGGCGATGCCTTCCGCAATCAGACCGGATACCAATTCATGGTGGGCGGGCAGTTCGCGGAACATCCCGGCGGCTGCATTGACTATACCGTAAACATTATTAAAAAAGACGACCCGATTGTGGCGGGCTTAAATGATTTCAGCCTTCATTCCGAGTGTTATTACATGCACGTGGATCCCACAAATGAGGTGTTGGCCACCACCACCTTCACCGGCGAACAGTACCCATGGATCGAGGGATGCGTCATGCCGGTAGTATGGAAGCGAAGCTACGGCGCAGGACGGGTATTTTATGCGTCGTTCGGCCATCAACCTGAAGATTTTGACGCGCCGGAATGCACCACCATCATGCACCGTGGAATGCTCTGGGCGAGCAGGTAGCTATCAGCGGTCAGCTATCAGCTTGGGTGCCTCGCGCACCGATTATGCTATCGAATAAAATCGATGGATAGTGGTAGTATCTATCAACAGGTAATGATTATAATTGTGAGGTGAGAGCGATGCCGATGCCAAGGGAAATGTTGCCGGAATCACCCAAGGAATGGGTTCTTTTTATAATCTATCGGCTTATCGTTGGCGTAGTGATTGCCACGGTGGTCTATTTCCTTCTATTTTATTATGTCCTTGTAAATCCAACTGCTGGGCCCTGGTGGCTTCGTGTGGGAATTTATATTGTGCTGGTTGTCATTTGCATGATAGTGCCCTTTTATGTCATGGATATTCTGGGATGGCCAGACAGGAATTCAAAAGACTGACTTCAAACATGAAATGGTTCACGGAGATCTATAATGAAACCAGTTAAAGTTGGCGTGATTGGGTGCGGGAATATCTCGGACATCTATTTTAAGATGATGAAGCGCTTTGAAGCGCTGGAGGTAGCGGCGTGCGCGGATTTGGTGAAGACGAAGGCGCAGGCCAAGGCGAAGGAACATGGGATTCCGAAAGCGTGTACCGTGAAGGAGTTGCTGGCGGACAAGTCCATTGAACTGGTAGTGAACCTGACGGTGCCGAAGGCGCATGTCGAGGTGGATCTCGCTGCGATAAAAGCGGGCAAACACGTATATAGCGAGAAGCCACTGGCTTTGACGCGCGCTTCGGGCGAAGAGGTGCTCGAAACCGCGCGGAAGAAAGGACTGCTCGTGGGATGCGCCCCGGACACGGTGTTGGGGGCAAATGTGCAGACCGCTCGCAAGATTATCGATGGCGGATGGATTGGCGAACCAGTCTCTGCTACGGCGTTCATGCAATGCCATGGCCATGAAAGCTGGCACCCGGATCCCGAGTTTTATTATGAAGCCGGGGGCGGGCCCATGTTTGACATGGGCCCCTACTATCTCACCGCGCTTGTCACGCTCATGGGGCCGGTCAATCGCGTGACGGGTATGACCCGGGTCACATTTCCAGAGCGGGTGATCACCAGCCAGCCGAAAAAAGGCAAAGTTGTGCCGGTAGACGTGCCAACGCATGTGACGGGCCTGATGGAATTCGCCAACGGCGCGATAGGCGCAATCATCACCAGTTTCGACGTGTGGGCGCACACGCTCTCTTGCATCGAAATCCACGGGCGAGCCGGGTCGATGCTTGTAGGCGATCCCAACAGCTTCGGCGACACCGTGAAAATACGGCGCATGGGCGCGCAGGAGTTCAAGGAGGTTCCGCAAGCCTGTGGATACGCCGAGAATTCCCGAGGTCTGGGCGTGGCGGACATGGCGTATGCCATCCGGACCGGGCGCAACCACAGGGCCAACGGAGATTTGGCGTTTCATGTGCTGGACATTATGCAGGCCTTTCATGAAGCGTCGGATAAGAAAACCCACGTGACGTTGAAAAGCCGATGCGAGCGGCCCGCCGCCATGCCCAGGGATCTTCGAGAAGGCATTTTGGACCGCTAAACAACTACCACCCAATTTAAAGCAGCCTTAAGTGCCAGTCGTATAATTTCTCATTATACCAGGCATTTGCGAAATAGGCCTTTCTATCTAAAAATCAAACGATACAGAGCGGATTACTGGCATTGCGCAGCCGAATCGTTGCTTTTTCATGTACCCAGAGGAGAAAAATACCTATTTCGCAAATGCCTCATTATACTGATTTCGGTTGTAATTTTGAGAGATTAACGGTACACTTTAGGTGGATAGAGTGATCCCGAGGGTATGTGACCTCGGGCGGAAGGCCGTGCAACGGGCGGTGGGCGGAAGGCGGCCTGTAGCCGCTGGAGGCGTCCAGCATGGCCTATCAAGAACACCTAAAACTGCTGATGGCGGGGCTGCATACCTGGAATCGCTGGCGTGAAGAGGATCCTTCGCTTTCTCCGGACCTGACGGGTGCCAATCTTGCCAATATGAATTTGGCGGGGGTGAATTTCAGCAATGCATGCCTGAATAAAGCCAATTTGTTTGCCTGCAACTTGCACGAAGCAAATCTGAGCCGTGCAAGCCTTCATTCCGCCAATCTCGGACGGACCGATTTATCCGGGGCTGATTTGCGGATAGCCGACCTGACCCGGGCCGTGCTGACCGGTTCGAACCTGTTCGGGGCATTATTACACGAGGCGATATTAAACGAAGCGGATCTATCCGGGCGCGATTTCAGGGATATGGATCTGAGCGGGGCCAATTTTTTCCGGGCGCATCTGGAAGAAGTGAATTTTTCGGGGTCCAATCTCAGCAACGCGTTTTTTGGCGAGGCCCATTTGCAGATGGCCAATTTTCTTCGGGCCAATCTGGACAACGCCAATTTCATGAAAGCGGACCTGCGAGAAGCCTATCTCAAGGAGGCCGTGTTAACGAGGGCTAATTTTACCGGGGCAAATCTAACCGGCGCGTATCTTCCCTCAAAAATGAAGTTCTCCCGTTTTTTGCATTCGGTAAAATAAAGGGTTCTTAGTCCTGAACTGAAACCCTGCATTTAGCCAAGCCGGTCAAAAGGGCAAGAGAGAGGATCTTGCCATGAAAACTATTTTTCGGTGTATTTGTCTGAGTTTTTTTACGGTTCTATTGATTTCCTGTGAACAAAACACGGTTGATCTGAAACAATTCATTCCCCCTGCCGGGAAGTATGATGTCAAAATATTGCGCGACAGTTACGGCGTACCGCATATCTATGGAAAAACGGATGCGGATGTGGCATACGGACTGGCCTATGCGCATTGCGAAGATGACTTCGACACCATTCAGGAAGGCGTGTTCCTGGCGCGTGGCCTGCTGGCCTCGATCAATGGTTTGGAGGCGGCTCCATTCGATTATCTGGTGAAGCTGTTTCGTTTCCGTGAAATCGTGGAGGAAAAATACGAAACGGATCTGGCGCCGGAGACACGGAAAATCTGTGAAGCGTATGCCGAAGGCTACAATCATTACGCCGTATTGCATCCGGAGAAAGTGATTCCGGGCGTGTTGCCTACCGATGGCAAGGACGTTGTAATGGGGTTTGTGGCGAAGTCGCCGCTCTTCTTTGGCATGGACCATCATCTGAAAGAACTGTTGAGCAAGAAACCCAAACATTCTGTTTCCCAAAAAGCCGTGGCGATGGGAAGGCAATTCCATTCCGAAGATCTGCCGATTGGATCGAACACCTTCGCCATCGCACCGAGACGAACTCCGGACGGTAAGACCCATCTCGCGATTAACTCACATCAGCCATGGACCGGCCCGGTAGCGTGGTATGAGGCCCGGCTAAAGAGTAATGAAGGTCTGGATATCATCGGCGGGGTGTTTCCAGGCACGCCGGTTGTTCTCCACGGCCACAACCGCGATTTGGGCTGGGCACACACCGTGAATATGCCGGATTTGGTGGATGTTTACGCACTGGAGATGAATCCGGAGAATCTGAATCAATACAAGTTTGACGGGCACTGGCGTGACCTGGAAAGAGACAACATGATCATTTGGATACGCCTGTGGAAGGGATTCTCCATTCCCTTGCGGCGGGAAGTCGCGTATTCGGTGCATGGCCCCGTGATACGGAGTCCGCACGGAGTGTATGCGATCCGATATGCCGGGTATGGCGATATCCGGCAGGTGGAGCAATGGTACCGCATGGGCAAGTCTACAACCGTCGATGAGTTCGAGCAGGCCATGCGTATACAAGCTATTCCCTCGTTCAATGTCGGCTATGCGGACAAAACGGGCAATATCTGGTACATCTACAATGCTAAATTCCCTGTGCGCGCGGAAGGCTATGACTGGGAGGAATATTTGCCAGGAAATACCTCTGAAACCCTCTGGACGGAATACCTGCCCTTTGAAAAGGTGCCGCAGGTGAGAAATCCGGAGTCGGGATTTGTACAGAACTGCAATTCGTCGCCATTTCGCACCACCATAGGCCCCAACAATCCGAAACCGGAGGATTTTTCAAAAACCCTGGGCATCGAACCAATGGATCACATGACAAACCGGAGTTTGCGATTGCTGGAGTTACTCGGCGCCGATGATTCCATCACGGAAGAGGAATTTTACACCTACAAGTATGATATTGCGTATTCCAAAGATTTCCTGGTAAGCGATTATGGTAAAAAACTGCTCGAAATGCCAGCAGGGAACGATCAAGTCATTGCGGAAGCCCAGGAAGTATTGAAAAAATGGGATTACACCACCACCTTGGAAAATACTAGTGCTGCGATTGTAATCCTGAGCATGGAACCAATCGTGCGCGCCAAGATGTTTGGCCATAAGGAGCCCGATCTGTTTGAAACCTTCAAAGAAAAAGCGCATCTGCTGAAAAATCTGTATGGAAAGGTCGATGTGCCGTGGGGACAGGTGAACCGCCTGGTGCGCGGCACGGTTAATGTGGGATTATGCGGAGGCCCGGACACCTTACACGCCGTATATGGGAACTGGAAAAAGGACCATCTGGAAGGCATGGCAGGCGACTGCTATGTATTGATGGCCACCTGGGATCAGGCAGGCAAGGTGCATTCACGAAGCATCCATCAGTTCGGGAGCGCCACACTGGACGAAACCTCGCCGCACTACGCGGACCAAGTCCCTATGTTTATCGCATGTGAAACCAAGCCCGTATGGCTGGACGAGAGTGATCTGCGTCAGCATCTGGAATCAGAATACCGCCCCGGAGAACCTCGGTCTCTTCCTTCATCAAATTAGACAATAGGCCGGGACGTCACCGCCCCGGCCTGCATCTTCGTTCGTACTCAGTCGTTGTGTCAGAAACGATTAATACCGACGCGGACGGCGCTCGCCGCCACGGTCGCTGCGCGGCGGACGCTCTTCACGCGGGCGCGCTTCATTGACCTTCAGCGGGCGCCCGTCCAGGCGGTAGCCTTCCAGCGCCTGAATCGCCGCCTGGCCCTCGGACTCGTTTGGCATTTCCACGAACCCAAACCCGCGTGACCGGCGCGTTTCCCGATCAATCACAATGCGCGCCGCATCCACTTGGCCGTACTGTTCAAAGACTTCCCGAAGGTTGTCATCCGAAGTGTTGTACGACAAATTGCCTACAAAGATGTTCATCGAAGCACAAGCTCCTCTTGAGGGGCTATTCGGATCCTACGTCCCGAAAGCACTCAGTTTGTGTCGGGACAGTACGGGACCAACGGGGCGGGAACATCTCGCACGACCAACGGACCAACTGACACTCGACTCTTCCTAATTTCTGCTGGACCTCCAGCACATTCCACGCAGTATCCTATCATATTCCTTTTGCCATAGCAAGAGGGATCTAATAGTGCCAAAACTTCTAAGCGAAAACAGGATTCTGTGGATAGTGGAAAAACGGCCGCGCGGCAAACTGGGCAGTTTTCTTGGAATTTACGTATTAAGACCCCAACACGGGGCTTATATCCGCTGTTTTCATCCCCCAAAAACAAGTTTTTCCCCTTGTCACTCAAACACAATCGTACGATGCCGATACACCATGATCCGGTCTTCGGCATGGGCCTTTACTGCATACGCCAGAACCTTCTTTTCCACATCCCGTCCCATCGAAACCAGATCCTCGACACTATGGGTATGATTCACGCGTACTGTTTCCTGCTGAATGATGGGCCCCATATCCAGATCTTCCGTAACATAATGGCTGGTTGCACCAATCAGCTTCACACCATGCTCATACGCCTGATGATAGGGCTTGGCCCCTTTGAAGGCTGGCAGGAATCCATGATGTACATTAATAATACGTTTACGGTAGGCATTGACCATTAGCGGGGTTAAGACCTGCATATACCGCGCAAGGACTATGAAATCGATATAATGCTGCTGGAATAATTCCAGAATTTTGTTTTCCGCCGATTCCTTCTCACTCTTCTCTATGGGAACACAACAATAGGGAACCTTAAAATTGGCGGCGACATGCTCCAGATCGGGGTGATTGCTTACCACGAGAACAATGTCCGCGTTGATTTCACCATACTGATGCCGCAGAAACAGATCATAAAGGCAGTGGTCATACCTTGAGACCAGAATGGCCATGCGTTTGCGCTCATCATTAAAGGTAATCTCGACTTCCATGTTGTTTGCGGCGGCGAGTTCATCAAGCTCCCGTTTCAGTTCCTGCTTGGTGCACTGCATTTCCCGGCGGTCAAAATGCACACGCATGAAAAACCGGTTGTCGAGTTGTTCCGTATGCTGCTGCGCGTCGATAATGTTTCCGCCACGCTCATACAGAAATTTCGATACGTTATAGACAATGCCCTTCTTGTCCTCGGAATTCAGCCGTAACACCGCCGTATGCATGATCTGCTTAACCTTTTTTCCATATAATGCACCATAATTTTTCCCGTGGAAATAGTAAAACAAAGGATCAGGATAAATACAATTTCAGTCTTTTTTGATGGGTTCTTCCCTGCGTCCATCAATATAATGCCAAAAAGTTAAAATGGGGTGATGATAGATCATACGGGGACCAGCAAAACGCATTACAGCGCGGGCCTGCTCACGCATTGCCGGTTTATAACAGTGGACAGGGCATTTCGCACAGGTGGTTTTACCCTCTTGAAAGAGACATTTGCCAAGGCGTGCGCGGGCATACTCCAGCAGTTCTGCGCATTCAGGACAGAATTCATGCCGAGTATTGTGGTGTTTCCTGCAATACATGCGGATCATGCATTGAATGGTGTTAAACTCACGATTCATTCTGGGATGGGAAAATTCCAACCGTTTCATGTGGAACAACAACACCTTATTTTCTCTGTTCCGCCTGGAGTACTCTATCCAGGATTTCCGGGTTATCGGAGAGAATGCTGTCGACGGGCAATTGGAGGTAATGTTTTATTTCTTCTTCGGTGTTAAGCGTAAAAAATTGGACCAGAATGCCCTTTTCCCGGATAGCGGCGAATTCGGCGGGAGTAACATTGAATTGTTTCTCCAATTCAGGAGAGAGGGTGAGCATGGCATGAACGGGCGTGTAGTGTTCCCACTTGCCCTGCCGGAGGGCCGTGAGCATTTCCACCGCATCTAAAACATCGTAGCAGGTGCCGATTTCCGGAGCGTGTTTATGTAAATGGGCGATGGTGGCGGGGTCAAATGACGCCAGCAAAAAACGTTGCGTGGCCTTTGTTTCGCGAAGCACCTTAATCACCGCGTCTACACTGGGCCCGGATGTTTTGATTTCCACCAGAAACAGATTGTTTGGAAGGGCTTCAATTACTTCGGCTAGGGTGGGAATTGTTATCCCTTTCCCACGGCATGGAAACGTCTTTCCGCTGTCCAGGGTGAAATGGTAACCAGCATCCAGGGCTTTTAATTCGGCCAGGGTCTTCTCTGAAACAAGGCCGGTTCCATTCGTGGTGCGGTCCACGGCGGAATCATGGAATACAACGACATGACCGTCCTTGGACAACTGCACGTCACCCTCCATTAATGTATTCGGCCACCGTTTGGCTGTATTCCGATATGCCTCGATTGTGTTTTCAGGCCATAGGCCGCATCCGCCCCGGTGTGCACCTAACAGGATAGGGCGTTCACGAAAGAGACATGCCGCCGTTCCAACGGGAGCGGCCAGAAGAGGCTGAAGGGTGGCGAGGGCTGTCAGAAGAAAAGATGTCATGGGTTTATCATCTCCAGTTTATTTTATTAGACGTTGTGAAATTGCGTTCCGTTTCAGGTATGATAACCTTCTTTACGGACAGAAGGAGATAGATTATGCCAGGAATGTTGGAAGGTCAAGTAGCAATTATCACCGGCGCGGGCCGGGGCATTGGGGCCGCGGCTGCAAAACTCTTTGCGGAACAAGGCGCAAAGGTGGTGGTCAGCGATTTGGATGCTGAACCGGCCGAAGCGGTGGTGGCGGAAATTAAAGCGGCCGGCGGCGAGGCAATTGCCGTTGCGGGCGATGTGACAAACCCGGACTTTCCCAATGAGTTGATGAAAAAGACGATGGATGCCTTTGGCAAGCTGAATATTCTGGTGAATAATGCCGGCTACACCTGGGACGGCATGCTGCACAAGATGTCGGATAAACAGTTTCAGGCCATGCTGGATGTTCATAATGTGGCCCCATTTCGCTTGATCCGGGCTGCCACTCCATTTATGCGCGAAGCCGCAAAAGCGGAAAAAGGCGAAGGAAAAGACCCCGAACCACGCTGCATTATTAATGTTGCTTCAACTTCCGGCTTGTTTGGCAATGTCGGCCAAATCAACTACAGCACCGCCAAGAGCGGCATCCTGGGCATGACCAAGACTGTCGCAAAAGAATGGGGTGCATTTGGCATCCGCTGTAATGCAGTGGCGTTCGGTCTCATCGAAACGCGGCTCACGCAGGACGCAGAATCTGGCGAGAAAATCGCAGTAGCGGGAGAGCAGGTAGCCTTGGGCATACCAAGCCATCTCAAGGGCATGGCTACCATGCTGATCCCCCTCGGCCGCGCAGGCACCCCCCAAGACGCCGCTGGCGCTATTTTGTTGCTTGCCTCCCCCTATGCATCGTATATTACAGGTCAATGTTTGAATGTTACGGGCGGTCTAAGCGCCTAACCCTTTTGGACAGACAGAAAGTAGTTGTTTAACCAATACATCGCACGCATGAACAAACGCCATAGGGGGATGGGTTCGTGAGTGAATGCAGGCAGTGAGGGTGTATTGGTGGATGCGCAGTGTGTCGTAATAATCCCGAACAGCAGTTTTTTTGGAGTGGATTACCAGATGAACGTTAATCTAGCAGATTGGGAAAATCCGGCCATGGTCCAACGAAACAAGGAACCCGGCCATGCGTCATATATCCCGTTTTTGGATGCCACCGCAGCATTAACGAATGCGGAACAATCCTCTCCCCTGTATCAATCCTTGAATGGAACGTGGAAATTCCATTGGGTGAAGAAACCGTCTGAGGCGCCAGACGATTTTTACACGGACGGATACGATGTGAGCGGATGGGCGGAGATTCCCGTGCCCAGCAATTGGCAGTTCGAAGGTTACGATGTGCCCATCTATGTTAATTTGCGGAACCTGTGTCATCCCGCGCAACCACCGGAAACAAATCCCGATTTTAATCCCGTGGGGTGTTATCGCCGCACATTCACCATTCCAGAGAGTTGGACGGGCAATCAGGTCTTCGTGCATTTCGGCGCGGTGCAATCGGCCTTGTACGTGTGGGTGAACGGACAGGAAGTGGGCTACAGCCAGGGTAGCATGACCCCGGCGGAATTTAATATCACGTCCTATCTGAAGCCGGGCGAAAACACAATTTCCTGCAAGGTGTTTCGTTGGTGTGATGGCAGCTATCTTGAAGATCAGGACATGTGGCGGCTATCCGGCATTCCACGCGATGTGTTTCTTTTTACGGTTCCGCCGCTCTATCTCCGCGATTTCTTTGTATATTCCGATTTGGATGCCGGGTATAAAAACGGCACACTCACGGTGATGGCGCGGATTCACAACCGCACCGGAGAGATGCTGGTATCCGTGACCGTGCGCGCGGAAGTATATGATGCGTCCGGACAGCGTGTTGCCGTAAAAGAAAACAAGGGGATGTATCCCATCACGCCGGAAGCGGAAAAGCGGCTGGTGTTTTCCGTGGATAATCCCCGGAAATGGTCCGCGGAGGATCCGTATCTGTACACGGTGGTGCTCACCCTGTTGGATGATTCCGGAAAGGTGCTGGAAGCCCTGCGATGCAAAACGGGATTTAGGAAGGTAGAGCGTAAAGAGGGGCAGTTGCTGATCAACGGTCAACCGGTGCTTATCATGGGAACCAATCGCCATGACCATGATCCGGATCGCGGGAAGGCTGTAACCGAGGAGGGGATGATTCAGGATATCCTGACGATGAAGCGGTTCAATATTAACGCCGTGCGCACTTCGCACTATCCGAATCCTCCGCGTTTTCTTGAACTGTGCGATGAATATGGACTCTACGTGCTGGATGAAGCAGATCTGGAGTCCCACTCGTTCTGGGGGCAGTTCGCCAATGATCCGGAATGGGAAACAGCCTTCCTGGATCGGGCCATGCGCATGTTTGAGCGGGATAAAAACCATCCCTGCATTTTCGGGTGGTCGCTGGGCAATGAATCGGGGTATGGGCCGAATCACGATACGATGGCGGAGTGGCTTCGGGCGCATGATCCCACGCGGGTCATCCATTATCATCCCGCGGAGGAATCGCCCATGCTGGACATTATCGCGCCAATGTACCCCAGCCTCGCGGAACTCATCGAGTTGGCGGAAAAAGAAGATGACCGGCCCATTATCATGTGTGAATACGCCCACTCAATGGGCAACAGCACGGGGAATTTAAAGGAATACTGGGAAGCCATCCGCACGCATAAGCGTATGCAGGGCGGCTTCATCTGGGATTGGGTGGATCAGTCGCTCCGTCAAAAAACAAGCCACTTCATTCAAGATCGCGCCTCGAATCTGAAATGTTTCGTAGTGGGCGAGGTGATCGAAGAAAATGAGGGGCATGCGCTCCGGAATGGATACGTGGCGGTGCCGCCGTGTCCGGCGCTGGATATCACCGGCGGCGCCATCACAATCATAGCCTGGGTTTGCCCCGAACCGCATGAGTATCAGAATGTATTTGTGAGCAAAGGAGATCAATTCATCCTGTATCAATATGAAATGATCTCGTTGGGCTTTGATCTCGATTTGGGCGAACGGCTTCTGGTCACCGCGCCGATCCCCGAAGATTGGTTTGGACACTGGCATGCCATTGCCGCCATATATGATGGGAAAAGCGCAAAGCTGTTTATTGATGGTACGCTGGCTGTAGAGAAAGCTGCCCAGGGAAAAATCCGGCATTACCCATGCGCGGTATTCATTGGGCGCAATCCGGTCAGTGAAAATGCCTCCCGGGGGAAAATTCAGCGTGTGGGTATTTTCGATCATGCGTTGGATGAAGCACAGATTCGCCAGGAAGCCAAAACACCCTGGGCGGGAGCCGTTTTCTGGGCTGACTTCGAAAACATGGAAACCGCTGAGAAGCCTTGGCTGGCCTATGGCGGCGATTTAGCCGAAATGCCGACCGATGGTTCCTTCTGCGGGAATGGTCTTGTGAACGCGGACCGAAAGCCGCATCCAGGACTCTGGGAATGTAAAAAAATCTTTCAGCCAGTTGAAGTAACCCAGGAGAATCTGGCTGAGGGCAAAATACGGGTCACAAACAGGCACTTGTTTATACCCCTGGACTATCTGGACGTCACCTGGCGGCTGATAGAGAATGGAATCCTTCTGGAGCAGGGCGCCTTGCCGCGTTTGAACCTCCAGCCCCAAGCGAGTGCCGTGCTTACCATCCCCATTAAACTTCCCACTCCTCCCACCGGCACGGAATATGCCATTTCAATCCATTTTACTCTCGCAGAAGATATAAATTGGGCGGCAAAAGGTCATGAAGTGGCTTGGGAACAGTTTTTATTGCCCATCCAAACCACCATGCCTGTAAGAAAAGATCACGATTTCCTCACACTGCTCACCCATGAAGAGACTTCAGAATCTGTCGTGGTTACGGGGGAAAATTTCCGCCTGATCCTGGAGAAACAATCCGGAATCATTACTTCCTGGCAATACAGAGATATAGAACTTCTCTCGGAAGGCATTTCGCTGAATCTTTGGCGTGCCGCCACAGACAATGACCGGATTCCGAAGGCTATCATCGCATGGCGCAATGCCGGATACTATGCGGTGGCCACTAATGCGAAGAAAGTGACTGTTGATTCTTCCGCTTCGGGAAAGATTGGCATACATGTCTTATTCGATGTTATTGGCGGTAATAACGCCTTGCTGTTTGAAGGCCTTTGGACCTACGGGATCGAGGCAAACGGTGCTGTTACCCTCCTGCAAACACTAACTCCCAAAAGTACTTTGCACCATTTGCCGCGTATTGGTCTACGCGCAAAATTATCATCAGACTTCTCAGCGTTCTCATGGTATGGCCGCGGCCCTCATGAGAGCTATCCTGACCGCAAACAGGGGGCGTTAATCGGATTGTACACCGACACCATTGCCCCGGGCGATTGCCCCTACCTGGTTCCCCAAGAATATGGAAACAAGACCGATGTGCGCTGGGCAACATTGTGCCGGCCAGATGGGATTGGTCTGAAAGTCTGCGCACAAGCCGATGCACTAAATATCAGCGTGCACCCATATTCTTTGGAACAACTCAGTGAGGCCGCCCATCAAATGGTGCTCTGGCCGGACAATGCCATGAGTCTATATGTGGATTTTGCCTTATCCGGTCTGGGCAACGGCAGTTGTGGGCCGGGACCGCTTGATGAATACCTGATCTATCCGCGCGTATTCAAAAATAGTGTCCGGTTCGAGCCGGTGTGCGAATAAGCAAAACGAAGCCCAATATCAAAATCATGCAGGCGGCAGCGGACTGTTGTGTTCGTGCGCAATCCGCCATTTGCCATCCTTTTTGTTTAGAACAAATGTTGACCATGACCTATCAGACACGGGCTGCTTCTTTTCCTGGGTGGTGGCATTCATCAGGATGCGGGTGGTGGCCCAGGCAAAATCACCATTTACGCGGATTTGAAGATCCTCTGCCTTAAACTCGAATGTGGTAAAATCCTTGGCCAATTGCTTCCGGTATTTCTCAAAAGCTGAAACCACATCATTTTGTCCCCGATGGGTTTCTCCATTGGGCCACATCATATAGACGTCGCCGGTATAAATACCTGGATCCAGTTTAGTATCCCCTGGAATCTTGGTGAACATGAGCTGTTGTTGAATCACCTCGCGAATCGCCACTTCTTCTTCCACAGCCCACGTACCAGCGGACATAAGTATGCTTGCCAAAAGTACTAAATTTCTGCACATAGTATCAGGAACCTCCACTGCCGCATGCGTAAAAAGCAGCCCTTCAGTTTTTCATCTTCTGGCCTTTGCCGCCATCCCATTCACCACCCGTACCCAAGGTGTACCGATACACCTCTCTTCCCATGGTGTCAGTGGGAATATCAGCCACTTTAGCCATGGCCTCCGTACGCGTGGACACTCGCCCGCTTTGATATAGCCGGTAACTGAACTCAATGTAGCCATAGTATCCGCTGGGGATAACATCCGAGCCCTTGCCTATGGCACTGGCCTCCAACGGATAATAGCTCTCATAGACCTTCTTTTCTTTGTAATACATGCCGCGCAGGCCTTCGCTCTGATACTTCACCACGCCCTGACCCTGATCGAGGTTCAACCGTTTTTGCTCCGCCGCACCGATGGGATCCAGTTGCTTGAATATCTTGTCAGATTCCGATACCTGCCCGGGCGGTGGTTTTCGTATTCCGAAGTCGGTTAATACCTTGTTGACAACCTCGCTAGGGCTCCGCTGGCACGAAACCAGAACGATGCATACCAATATGATCCATGGCTTCTTCATGGCAATGCTCCGGTAAATGCTTTTTTTATACCGGCAGTATACCATGATCGGATAGCCAGGATGGAATGGATGGAGGAAGCGCGTTTACCCAAGAAAATCCAGCAGGCTCGGCTGAATAACACGGGCCGCAGCGCTTAAAGAGGCTTGAAACGCGTTCGATTGAGAATTCAGGTTGACAACCACATCCGCGAAATCGGCGTCAATGTTATCCGAAATCACCTTTTCCATCTGCGTATTGATGTCACGAAGATTTCCTTCCACGCTTTCTATACGGCTCTGTGTGGCCCCAATTTTAGCCACCGCCACCATCAACTGATCCTGGGATTGGACAAGATCCTCCAAGTCGCTTTGGAGGGAGGCGGTGTCGCCCGCGCGGAGATGATCCCGAATGTTGATTAGGGTTTCGAAAATGTTCACCGAAGTCCCGGTGGTTTGAAGAAACACGTCTTCTCCACTTTGATTAACAGTGACCCGGGTGCCTGTGCAAATTTCAATTTCAAACGTTTCCGTATTCCCTTCAAAGGCAACCGCCGTGGATTCCCCCGCGGCATTTCGTGTGGCCGTAAACGGTTTGGTGGCGGTGCGAGTGCCGGCAAATATGTACCGTCCATTGCTCACATAATTGCCTTGCGTTATCACGTCCTCCAGGATTGAATTGATTTCCAGGGCAATCTGGTCGCGTTGCGTTTGCCCATTCGTGTCGCTGAGCCCTTGCAGGGTCAGTTCATAGGCGCGCTGGCGGAAGTCTTCCACCGTGGAGATCGATGTTTCTGTTTCCGTAAGATAGGGGCCAATCGTTGAGATGTTAGTGAGATATTGCGTGTTTTGCGCTAATACATTTTGTGCATTGATCGCACGGCGCGCAGCCATCGGATTATCGGAGGGCCGGTTCACACTCTGGCCGGTGGACAGTTGTTCCTGCAGATCTAGAATGCGGCGGTTTTGAAGACTTAAATTCCGAAGCACCCGGCTAACCATCATCTGTTGGGTAATACGGTAGGCGCCCATGGGTCATCCTCGTGTGTCAATCATGGCTGGATTCACCGCCATGCTGCCGATTTCTTCGCCTTTGCCATCATAGTTGCCGGGAGTGGAAGGAAGACAATCCAGCAATGTTTTCATCGCCTCGTTCACCACCCCCAGGGAACGCCGGATAACCTGCGTATTCTCCTGTACCACCTTGCGGGTATCCATGAGAACATGTTTCATCCGGGTTTGAAACTCTCTCAACCGTGTTTTCCAGGGCTCAGGGGCTACGGCAATCAAATCACTCAGTGTCTGATGCTCCGGCCCCAACTGGTATGCGTCCACCAGGCGCCCCACCACCTCCAGCCGTTCGCGTTCCGCATCCACGGCTTCCCGAATCAACGCATTTAATGCGGCCGTCTTGGCTTCGAGATATTCAAGATCATGGGCACGGGCCGCTTTGCCCTGCGCCGTGCAAACCGCCAGAACGTTTTCCTGACGTTCCAGTTCATTGTCAAATAGGCTGCAAAGATGTTCCAGTTCCTGTTCCATGCTATTCACATTCATGCCTGGGTTTTAAAATAGGCAATCAACTCATCTCTCGAAAGCTGGCCATCAGAATTCGAGTCCACCCGGTTAAAAATGGTTTTATCAAAACCGCTTTCTGCCCGGCTCAGCATGCCGTTTCCATTAACATCCCGCAGCCGGATGAATTCCGAACTCTGAAGATCATACCGCTGCTTGGATGTTTTGGCCGTTTTCCCTGTCGATGTGCTGTTTTCCAAGGCTTTGGCCAGCGCTGATTCAAATTGCCGTTTAACCGTCCGCGACTGGCGAAACTCGCTGATCAGCTTTGCGGTTTCCCGGATCGCCAGGCCTGCCGCGCTAATTGCAAGAAGATCCATTAGATCTGCCTCCCGGCAGGCGCCGCCGGGGCGTCTGCTTTGTTTATCGGCGCACTACGCGCCGCGCTTAACTTCAATTGATCCTGCATTTGCTTCGCTATTCCAAACTGCCCTGACTCGGCAAGTTGCCCCGCCAAACAGTCGTCAAACATCTCCTCAAAATAGTCCTGCTGGGAAGAATGTCCAAAAAGTGAGTCCTTGGGAACAGTTTTCCGCATTTCATGGAGCAATTGGTAAAGAAATAGGCGTTCAAACTCCTTGAGCGCCTGGGTTTCACGCACTTCCTGCCGCGCATTACTATCTTCCCGGAAAAATTGATTTGATGCTATGGGATTCACATAAAGCATTACATGATCTCCAAATCGGCTTCGAGTGCCCCGGCCTCCCGCAAGGCCTGGAAAATGGAAATCATGTCCCGAGGAGTAACCCGCAACCGGTTCAGAGCTTCCGCAACATCTCCCGCAGAGGTTCCCTCAACGGGCATCAAATATGCCTCCTGCTCCTGAGCTGTAACCGTCGTACTCTGGGTGACAACAGGCTGGGCGTCGGTGAAGGGGAGGGCCGGCGTTACCTGCGGGGTGGTGGCGATCTTCAGAGTCAGGCTCCCATGAGCGACCTGACACGGCTTAATGATGACATTGCCCCCCACCACGATGGTCCCGGTGCGCTCATTGATAATCACTCGAGTCAACATTTGCGTTTTAACGTCAATGGCCTCCAGCTTGGCGATAAATCCCACTAAATCAGAACGTTCACCTTCCGGAATCGTAACCCGCACAGTGCCTGCTCCCATGGCAACCGCCGCACCAGCGCTCACCACGGTGTCAATCGCCTCCTGAATGCTTTGGGCGGTGGAAAAATCCGGCCGTTTCAACAAAAGCATGATGCGTTCACCATCGGTTATGGTGGAAGGCACTTCGCGTTCCACGTGCGCTCCCATCGGAACACGGCCCGCCGTAACATGATTCTTGCGCACCGACGCGCCGCCTCCACCACCGCCTGCACCCGCATTGAATCCTCCAACCGACACGGGGCCTTGCGCTACGGCATAGACCGTTTCATCAAGCCCGGGTCCGGTCAAATGAGTCTCCAGAAGAGTACCGCCCTCCAGGCTCTTGCAGTCATAAAGTGAATCCAGCAATACATCCAGGCGGGTCCCTTCCTTGGCAAATGCAGGCAACGTGGTGGTGACCATCACCACTGCCACATTGCTGGACTTCAATTCCTTGAGATTGGAAACTTCGATGCCCATCCTATCCAGCACACGCTGTTGCGCTGCTACCGCCGCGGCCGCTGAGTCACCTGTCCCCGCCAACCCCACCACAATGCCGATGCCCTTGAGCATATTTCCACGCGCGCCTTGAACGTCGCATAGATCTTTGATGCGGGCCGCCTGCGCCAGTGTGCTTGTCATCAGTATCGCAAGCATTATGTAAAAAAATCGTTTCATCGGCTTCATTCCGCTAATACGGTGAAATCCAATCCAGCAATCGCGTGAAAAGGCCGCGCCGCTGATTGTTCCACAACGGTCCCTTCCCGCGGAGCACAATCTCCGCATCCGCTAATAAAGAAGACTGAATCGTGTTTCCTGCCGCCACGTCTTTTGCACGGGCCTTGCCCGACACATGAATGGTTGAATCCTCCCGGTTCAATGCAACTTTGCGTTCACCTTCCAGAAAAATCAAGCCATTGGGATACACTTCTTTTACGGTGCAGGTGACCGCCGTCGTGAGGGTGGTTTTCCGCATCGTATTGCCGCGGGCCTTGGTTTCATTGGTTACCCCAAGGTCCCAGTTTGGCAAAGTCTTCGGGTTCATAAGGTTCAACCCCTGTGGCTTATCGGCCACAAAGAATTCATTGTCCGTCGCATTGGCTTCCTCTTTGGTGTCCACTTCCTTTTTGGTGTTGGTATTCGATGTGGTGGATGCATCGATGCTTTCCCGGACCATGACGGTTATCAGATCTCCCACCTCGAACCTCTCCACTTTGTCCGAAACCAGCGTTCCGCTTTTCTCCGCACTCCGCGTAAACAGCGAATCTGCGGAGGCGCAGGGCGCCGCAAGTGCCAGTACCAGCAGGATTCGCGGAAACTGTATCATCGTCTTACGGCTCCATTGCTTTTTATTCATTGTGCGACCACCACTCCATCTTCTCGCACCACACCCTGGAACTGTTCCGAAGAATTTAAATTGGCGCATACCACCAACTCACCTGCGCGTGCGTCATTCAAGGCGCATGCACGCGTCTGAATAAACAAGACGCCCGACCGCATTTCCACCGGGACAATTTGGTTGCGGTGCACTACCGTGCGGGCCACGACATTCCGGTTGGTAATAGGCTGCCCCGGGAAGATGGTTTTGCTGGCAATAAGGCCTACAACCTCCTCCATCCGGGTAGCAACCCCTGCCGGCGCCCGCGAAACAGCCATGCGCTTGCTTTCCACATTCGACCGGGAGATGGGTTTTCCCCGTTGAATGTCCGTGGAAGCCAACACCACATTCGCATAAGTTTCTATTATGGCCCTGCACAGAAGAGTCTTCTGAACGTGGCCATCGACTTCTATCGAACCCTGAAATGAACCTTCGCCCAGATACCGGTATTGAGGACTGGCCCGCCAGATTAGACTGAGTTCACCGTCCGGCACTACCGCGCTTTCCTGTGGGATGGGCACATTAATTTCTGTGTTCTCAGGTTCCCAGGGCATCTGCGACTCAATGTACATCCGAAGTGATTCCACGATCATGTCTGGGGTTACTTCCGTATGCAGCGTCGTCGTCCTTACTTGCGGGGCGCCTTTTACAACGACATTCTTGACCCCCGCCGTGCGAAGACGGGATTCCACCAGCGCCGCATGCAATTGGCGCGATTCGCCGGGCTGCGGCGCGGATCCCAAGTCGATGGAGGCCAGGGCGTCCGCATTCTCCCCTTCAATATCCGCAATATCACCCAAGAAGACTTTGGGCCCTTTGATAAAGGCTTCTTCCTTCAACGTGAGCGTATCGGCGCCTGCAAAATGCATCAGCGCCACTGTGGCAATCAGAAAGACTCCTGTTTTATGCATGGCACGTTGCCTCCACGCTTATCTCCGGACATTGTTTGCGGTCTGCAGCATTTCGTCCGCGGTTTGAATAACGCGCGAGTTGGCTTCATAGGCCCGCTGCGCAATGATCATCTGGAGAATTTCTTCCACCACCTGTACATTCGAGTTTTCCAGGAAACCTTGCGAAATAGTGCCCAGGCCATCCAGCCCAGGCTGGCCCGTGCTAGGTGTGCCTGAAGCTTGGGTTTCTAACAACAAGTTCTTGCCCAGGCGGGCGTCCAGCCCTGCCGAATTCGCGAAACGCACCAATTGGATGGTACCCAGGGTTTGGGGGGTGCTGTTGCCGGGAATGGTGGCGGAAACAGTTCCGTCGGAACCAATGGTAATAAGTTCGGCATTGGTGGGAACGGTAAGTGCCGGCGTCATCAGATACCCGTCGGCGGTCATAATGTTCCCGTTTTCATTGATTTTGAAAGCACCGTCCCGCGTATAGGCAATGCTGCCGTCAGGGAGATTCACCTGGAAAAAGCCATCGCCTTCTATTGCCATGTCAAGCTGGTTGCCGGTTTGAATCAATCCCCCGGCCGTAAAGACTTTCGCAATGGCGGAAGGGCGCACTCCATGCCCAATCTGCATGCCTTCGGGGATGGTAGTCCCGGCCTGGGTTTCGCTGCCCGCTGGCTTGATGGTCTCATAGAGCAGATCTTGGAAATTCACCCGGCTTTTCTTGAACCCCGTGGTATTCACGTTTGCCAGGTTGTGCGCAATGGTGTCTATGTTCATTTGTTGGGCTATCATGCCCGTGGCTGCGGTAAATAGCGAGCGGATCATGAATGTCTTCCTCCTTACGTTACGCCGGCATTCCAACTTGATCGATTAACCGCCCCATCGTGGAATCCATCGCTTCTATGGCCCGCTGATTAGCCTCGTAGGCGCGGAGTCCAAGCATCATCACAATCATTTCATGGGGCAGATCCACGTTCGACATTTCCAAATAATTCTGCTGTACCGTTGTATTGGCGGCTTCGGCGGATTTCTGGATAACCTCCTCCGAGGCCGCATAAAGATTGTTCCCTTCTCGCAGCAGGCGTTCCGGATTTTCAAACTCCACCACGCGGATAATTCCCGCTTCCACGCCATCCACGGTCACCCTGCCTTCGCGATCCACATTTACCTGTCCACCGCGCACATCAATAGGCTGGCCGCTGGTGCTTTGAACGGCATATCCTTCCGAACTGCACAACCGGCCTTGTTCATCACAGGTAAAATCCCCCGCCCGGGTATAGCGTTCGCCCTTCGCCGTATCCACCGCAAAGTAGCCTGGTCCTTGCAGTGCAATGTGGAGGGGATTGTCCGACTGCCGGACTACCCCCGCCGCAAGATTTGTGTAGGTTTCCACTACCTTCACCCCGCCAGCCGGGGCAGGATTGATGTCATAATGGAAAGGCTTTTGCAATTTCTGGGATAACGTCTGGTAAAAACCTAATTCCACAGGCGCCACCGACTTGAATCCAACCGTTGAGGCGTTGGCGATGTTATTTGCGATGGCATCCTGCCGCGCTTCCACGGCCATCATTCCGTTCGCCGCCGCATACAGCCCTTGTATCATCGCCAATCGCCTCCCATGTGCGCCTCCTCAGGCGCGCTAACCCAGTAACCGCTCTATTCAAAACGCTTTACGCGTTATGCTCAAGGAAGGCCCGCGCATATTCCCGCGACGGATTCCGGTGCGCCAATGGGATAACGCACCAGCGCGCTGGGCCAACCACTCACGAAGACAGACCTGGATGGGAGCCAAGCCTGCTAATTAAAAGAAAGCAACCCCTATGCCAAGCAGGAAAATGTTGTTAACCCCTTTAAAATCAATAAGTTAGGTTTTTGAAGCAAACAAGTACTTCCGGCAATTCCTGCCGCTCCCCAGCACTTTCTTCACCCTTCCGCAACCTCACATGCCAAATGGATCAGTTGTCCCTCATGCGCCCATGTCCATAAAATCTATAGAGTCCATACCCCCGCCCAAAAACTAAATACATCATTTCTTTTTCGAGCTTTGTAGTTTCTCCGCCGCTGCAATCGACCCAATATACTTATCCACCCCAATTACGTAATCATGAATCGGATTCTTCTTCCCGGTCTGCTTGCAGCGCTTGGCAATCCAAGCGTTCATGCGTCCACGCAGCATTTCCACCACTTCCGGCTGCTGATCCGCAAGGTTGTTGGATTCCTCCGGGTCCTCGATAAGGTTATAGAGTTCCACGGGCGGCTTGCCATGGAAATCGGGCTCCAAGGCGTCCCAAAATTTATAAATTGGCGTGCGCCAGCCGTGTTTCCGCTGCCACGTGCACTCCGTAATATAAAATTCCGACCGGGGACTCTCCTGTGGCGCGGAAAAGTACGGTTTCAGCGAAATACCGTCAAAGGGTACTCCTTTGGCGAACGGATTGAGGCCGCAAATATCCAAAATCGTTGGGATAAGATCCTCGTGTAGGGAATAGGAATTGATACGCCGGCCCACCGGCACTTTTCCCGGCCAAAAGTAAATCAATGGCACGACTAAAGTACATTCATAGAGGCCATGATGGTCAAACCAGATTTCATGGTCGTACAGCGTTTCCCCATGGTCGCCGGTAATAACAACGAGCGTATCTTCCATGCAACCCAGTTCTTCTACGCGTGTAATGATCTGCTGACAACAGGCGTCCATGTACGCCAGTTCGCCGTCATACTGTGCGATCACATAATCCTTATCGCGCAAGCCGGGTGGCATCCACGACTTGTGGAAATCGCGGAACGGCTTAAAATCAAAGACCGGCTTCATACTGAAGGGAAGTTTGGGATCGCATGGATCTTTGGCATAAAACAACTTGTCATACGGCGCGGGTGGAAGATAAGGCGAGTGTGGGTCCATGTGGCGCAGGAAAAGCAGCCAGGGCTTCCCTGACTTGTGCAAACGATCCAACTCCGGCAGCGTCACCGCATTCAAATTTTCCGCTTTGCGCGCCGGGCGGTCCTCCCAGGAAGGCCAACCCGGAAAATTCAGATACTTGTCGAATCCCCGGTAAAACCCCTTGTCAAACCCCACCACCGTGCTTTTATATCCCGCGCGCCGTAGAATCTCCGGCAATGTTGGTTGCTTGCGATCCAGCGGTCCTTTGGGCCCCAGCGAAACCATCTGGTGGTTAATCACATCCTGACCGGTCAACATGCTCGTATACGCCGGGGTCGTGGGAATATAGGCGCTGAAGGCATTTTCCACCAACGTGCCCTGTGCGGCCAGCCGATCAAAATAGGGTGTGGTGAGCCGGGAATATCCATAGCAGCTCATATGATCGCGCCGGATACTGTCTATGGCAAAGACAAGAATATTGGGGAGACGTTTTGGCATGCCGATCCCTTTCGTTCAAGCACCGGATTGCACGGATTTTCACAGATTCCAGAAAACCTCAGGCAAATGACCTGTATAAATGTCTAAATGAAGCGAGTAACCGCGCCTTACAGCTTCATAAAATCTGTGAAAATCGGTGCAATCCGGGAATATTCCTTATCGTGCGCCGCACGATTTCAAACACGCATTCAAGTAACCGTAGCTCTCCGCTGCAATGATGGCGCACCGGCTCACCGGGTATTCGCACGCGCCAATGACTTCCAGGTTTACCGGACCATCATACCCAGCTTCAGACATTACTTCACAATAGCCCATCAAGTCAATTTCACCACGCCCGCACGCCTGCATCTCCGGCACACCCGGACTCGGCCCCGATCCCTGGCAATCGCGGATATGCACATGCTTCACCCGTGAGATCACCTTAGACAACGCTTCTTTCGGTACTTCGCCTGCCCGGTGAATGTGGCTCGGATCCATGTCGATCCCGAAGGCGGGAGAGTCTATCTGCGCCATGGCCTGCAAGGTGCTTTGCGTATTCCAAATCGCCGCGCCCACATGTGCCTTCACGCATAGACTCACCCCAAACGGTTCGGCCTTCTCTGACATCTTCGCCAAAAGATCTATACATTTTTTAAGATCGTCTTCGTTATTCATCTGTCCGCCCGGACCGACATTCACCACTGGAATCCCGATCTCCGCCCCTGCCTCAAAGGCCAGCATCAGCCGTTCTTCATCTAACGCCGCTTCTTCCATCGCTGTCAGGGGAAGTTGAAGATCCTCCACCACCGCCTTGATGTCCGTCGCATCCTTTTTCCAGGTGTCCAGACAAAGATGCTCGCACATGCCCTTGATCGCCGAGATTTCCGCCGCATCGTACCCCGCCCACTTGATATGTTCCATGGCCGTGCGGAAATCATACCCGCCGAACAGCACCGTATTGACGCCCAGTTTAATCATGCATCACCTCATTCGTACTTCACGTCCACTACACAACGCTTTTCCCAGGATTCTATGCACGCCTCGATGATGCATTGCGCGCGCAGGGCGTCTTCCCCGGAACCGTCAATCTTGTCCGGCGGGAGCTTGGCTTCATTTTGTTCCACCCACACATGGATGCGGTCCTGAAACGTCTCGCCGAAATTCGTCATCCCGCCCAGATGATGGTAATGCTCTTTTTCCGTGCCGTTCCTCGAACAATACCAGAGTTCTTCACAGGCTTCCTCGATAAGAAACCGGCCCAGGCTCCCCGTCACTTCGCAGCGTTCCAGCCCAAAACCGCCCCCCGCGTCATAACTTCCGGTCAAGTGACCCAATACCCCGTTCTCGAACTGCATGTTGGCCTGGAGATTCGACCAGCAGTTCCGCACCTTTCCATCGCGGGTTTCTCCGTGTAAAAAGATGCAGTGCACACTCACGACATCCCCGCAGAAATACCGCATAACGTCGATGGAATGCGGATGCAGCGCACGAACATGGAAATGCGGCGCGGTTTCGTTCGGATTGTCAATCCACATCGTCATGTTAATGATATGAAGACGGCCCAGGCGGTTTTCCGTGATCCATTGCTTGGCCCGCCGCGCCGCCGGTGTGAATCGGTGATTCAAGTCAATGGCATAGCGAAGATTTTTCTTCCGCGCAAGAGACACCATTTCCCGGGCCTTCGGAAGTTCATTCGAAATAGGCTTCTCGCCTAACACCGGGATCCCCGCCTCCAGCAATTCCATCGTGGGCACATAGTGATCGCCGCCGTTTTCCTTCCCCGCCGTACACATGCTCGCGCAATCAATTGGAATACCCGCCTTCAGCATGTCCTGCACACTATAAAACGCGGGCGCGCCATACGCCTCCGCCGCCGCACCGGCCCGCTCCTTGATGATGTCGCATACCGCCACAATCTTCGCCAGCGGCTCCTTCTGATAACACCGGGCGTGCACATTTCCAATCCCGCCCATACCCACAATCGCAACATTCAGCGCCATGACTCTCTTTCACTCCTTGCAGGTCATAGTAGGAGGTCCCATCTCCAGGCGGGACTCTTCCCGTTCAGATCACACCATTAATCTCAAGAAGTCCCACCTGGAGATGGGACCTACAATCTTCATTTTACCCATTCCACTTGTGGCGGGGTTTTGTAATCGGCATAGCGATCCGCAACAGCCGATTTCGTCACATCGCCGGAATGCACATACACCCGGTACGTGAAGGCAAGCTTCTCGCCGGATTTGAAGGAATAATCGCCATTATTACTAGGCAGCAGCGGCTTGTTGTAGTCCATTTTGGTGAATTCCGACCAGCCAAAGCAGTTCGCGCCCATCAACCCATAATCCCGCACGTGCCATGAGGTCGGATACCGCAAATTTGCCGGATTATCAAAAAACGAAATGCCGCGCCAGCCCACATCATTGATTTCTCCGGAATAATCGATCCACGGCGATGGCTTGCCCCAGCATTTCGCCATCCCATTTTCGCCAAAGGCATTGGTGATCACCCCCGGATGTGCCTTGTAGTTCTCGCACATATCCGGACGCATCCGCACCGAAATAATCCCGCCTTCCTTCGTGTCCTTAAACGTGATGTCGCCATAGTCCGCGCTGAACGTCACAAACACGTCAATCATCCGGCCCTTCTCTGGCATCGCATAGAACCGGTATTCCCGTGATTCTGTAATTACCGGCTTATGGTCCTTGTCCTGCCATACATTCGTAACCGCAATCCAGCCATACGCATCGCCCGAGCCAAACGTGGGATCGCCACTCACCTGGAAGCCGCTGCCTTCCCCTTCCGCCCAACAATCCACGCCATTCACCGCGCCATACGCCGTCCACATCGACTTCTGATGCGGATGATCTTTCGGCGAACTCAACGGCCCGTCCTGCTTCATCGGGAAATCGCGCGTAAGCGGCACATCCCCCTCGGAATTCACCGGCCACAAAAACGGCTTTTTCCACTCCGCACCATAATGATATGAGGTAAAAAGCTTGTCATCGACCAATATATCCAGAATGGCTTTGCCTTCCTGCTTCGTAATCAGCACATGCGGCGCATACGCCGGTGTCTTCTTCTCCACCTTGACGGTATACTCGTGCTCCGTTTTAGGCATCGCACCCTCCGAAATAAATACCAGATCGCCATTGCGCAACGTTGCAGGGAACAGCTTGCCTGTCTTCGCCTCCAACACCTTGAGCACATCATCTGTCGACGCGACATCACTCTTCAAGGTCAATGGGACATTCAGGCTTTCCACCTCACCCGCTTTCATGTGGATCTTCTTCCCATCCAGCGTTTGCGCACCCGCGCCCAATACTATTCCCAAAACCAGCACCGTCACTAAATATCTAACGTTTCGCATGGACTTTTTCTCCCAACAGTTGCTCTGAACATCCGCTAACTCTACCAAACTAGCGCCAAACCCGCAAATTCTGTCTGGACTGCTCCGGCCCGTTTGACCGATCCGATCTGATCCGGTTGATCCGGATGATCCGACTGGTCCGGCAAGTTTAACCAATCATAGGTTGCATTCCATTTGTCCACAAGGTAAGGTAAATTCAAAACCAGAAGGAGCAACCTATGAAACGCGGCGCGTGGTTACTCAGCTTTGCAGGCCTCTTAAAAATGTTAACGGGATGTGCCACCAGTGGCGACGCCAAAATGACGGATTTCAAACCGGTCCTTGACCAGGGCATCCCCACCGGTTTCCTCAATAAAACCCTCTCAAACGGTCACAAAACCTGGCGGTACGTGGTCTACGTCCCGCACGATTATTCTCCCAATAAAGAATGGCCCCTCATCATTTTCCTCCACGGCGCGGGCGAACGCGGTTCAGATGGACTCAAGCACACCCAGGTCGGCATCGGCGCCGCCATCCGCCTCTATCCCGAACGATTCCCCGCCATCGTTCTCTTCCCGCAATGCCCCGATGACGGATTCTGGGACCTGATTCTCGACCCCATGGAAACTGCCCTCCAGCACACCCGCGAAGCATATAAAATTGATCCCAAACGCATCTACCTCACCGGTCTCTCCATGGGGGGGTTCGGCGCCTGGATCTGGGGCGCGGAAAAATCCGATACCTTCGCCGCGCTCATTCCTATCTGTGGCGGCGGCGATGTTGCACAAATCGAAAAACTGCTCGACCGAAAACTCACCCATGACTTCGGAACCATGGAGGAACGCACGAAAAAACTCGCTACACTTCCCATTTGGGCCTTCCACGGAGCCAAGGACCCTGCGGTACCCCCCGCCGCCTCTCGGACCATGGTCGAACTCGTTAAAAAGGCAGGCGGAAACGTCAAATACACTGAATTTCCCCATGCCGAACATAATTCCTGGGATGACGCATACCAGGACGAAGAAACCGCCAAATGGCTCTTCAAACAACATAAATAATGCCCGGTTCCGCATTGAAAATGCCTGTCTGAACGACGATTTGACAAGAGATGCGGGCATGGATAAAATGTGCCCATCCACGGCGTTTAAATAGGAAATTTTTCCTAGAGGGTGCCGGGGTGGGATTCGAAGTCCGGATTTGTTGGTGGTGATTCACCAGGAGAGGTCAAGCACAACCTGTGTGTTTCGTTATTCTGCCGTGCGGGAAAGATCCGAGGTGAAGCGGGGAATCCCTGGTTTTAAGAAGTGTTGTTATATGGGAAAAGTGAACACTGGTTGGGAGAAGCCAGTGATTCACCTAACTGGGAGGCATGTTCATGCATACGAAATCGTTTCGGTTGGCTCATTGTTCATTCACATATTCCTTTCTCTTAATTGCGGCGGTTGCCCTTTCGTGCGCTGTACTTCTCGTTGGATGCGCGCGCACAAAGGTCACCACGACGGTCTTGCGCCCTGCCAAGATCAACCTCGTGGGCGTTAAAGCTTTAGCCATTGGCGGAGTTAAAGGAGAAGGCGGGATAGAGTTGCGGGCCAACATTGTAAAGGCCGTCTTTGATTGTGGGAAATACGACGTGGTGGACAGGGAAAACCTGCGTGCGGGGATTACCGAACTTGAACTTCAGCAGAGTGGAATTGGCACGGGCGATCAGGCCATTGGCGTCCAGCGTGCGGACGCATTGATTACCGGCTCGGTTGATCAACGGTGCAGTCAACGCGTGGAGAGTGGAAAGTTCGAGCGTACAAATTCTCAGGGAATTCGATACACCGTGATTCTGTACCGGCGCGTCGCTGACGCTTCCGTGACGCTTTCCGTAAGTGTCACCAACCTTAAAACAATGAAGTGCGAAGTGGTGGACCGGATACCGGCAAGCAAGCCGGCCTTTTCCGATTGGGAGGAATCTCCTCCGCCCCCATTCGAACCGCGCGATCTGTATGATTATTGTTACGCCAATATCACCCAGGAATTCATGAAAAGCATTGCACCCTACTCAGAGAACGTTTTGGTATTCCTCTTCAAAGCCAGTCATGTGCCGGACGTTAAAGCGGGCATCCAGCTATTCCGCGCCGGTCAATGCAATCAGGCGTTAACGCATTTTGAGGCAGCCGCCCAGGCAGCCAAAAGCAATCCAAAAGTCAAACCCAAAGAGATGTCGGCAATCTTGTTCGATATCGGCGTTGCCAAGGAATACTCCAGCGATTACGATGGCGCATTGGCGAGTGTCAACGAAGCCATTGGAATGTGCCCGAATCGCAAACGGTATTCGCAGGCAATATCCCGCATTGAATTGCGCAGAATAGATGCACGGAAGCTTGTGGAGCAGGGAGTAATAACAGCAAAATGAAGATTTTCATTCCATCATCACGTTTGAACACGGTCCTACTGGTGGTGCTGCTGGCTGGCTGCGCCACGCAACCCACCCCCTACTTTGTGCCGCAGACGGCGCCCGAGACAGCGCCTGCCCCGTCCGCCACCCAACCGGGAAATCCCCCGCCTCCTCCGCCAAGCACTGAGATCTCAATGACCACAGCCGTGACACCGGCGGTCGTGGAAGCATCGGCGGATATTCAATGTGCCGGCGATCCCTCTCCTTATGAAAAGGAAAAAGCAACGACTCAGGCCATCCGCACCGCCGTCTCCAATATTTCCGTGGATTTCATCCAAGACAAAGGCCGTCAGAAGGCGTTTCAATCCATGGTTGCTGGTATGAAGCGAGAAGAACTGGCTCGGTTTATCATTCGTTGTGATAGAGTCGCGGAAGAAATGCGTGCCGGCTACTACAAGATCATTATTTCGGCGCAAGTGGATCGAAAGGCCATGGAAGACGCCGCTGCCAGCTTGAGTACAGTGGATGTTGCAATGCAAAGCGTACGCATCTTAATCGTAGTGCCCGAAGTGCATATCCAGCGCCGTGTGCCGGATCCCGCCGGAGAAACCGAATTGATTAAGGTCTTTTTGGATCATGGATTCCAGGTGGTGGACCAGTTGGTGGCCGCGGAGATTCGCTATGGCGACCCCGTACGAAGGGCAATCGAACTTAATGATTACGGGCCGGCAATCGCCTTTGCACAAAAACACGGCGCCGATGTGCTTGTATTGGGAGAGGCGTTCAGTCATGAGGTCCCGGCGAATAGAAATGTTCTCGGGAACATGTCTTCCTGCCGTGCGCGCATCGAGGTGCGTGTGGTTGACTGCACAACGGCCAACATCTACGAAGCCGATTCGGCGGAGGCGGGCGCTGCTGACTTATCCTCGCTGGTGGCGGGCAAAAAAGCCATCCAAAAGGCTGCGGAGGAACTGGGCAATCGCGTTGCCGCAACAATTATCAGAAGAAGGCCAAAGTAATCTTTCTACTCCAATACAGCCGTTAAGGATTGATCGCAAGGTTTTTCCGTGATGCAAGAAGCGTCACGGAAATACTTTTCCTTCCAATTTCAGCAACTCCACTTTCCAATGCATCCCGGCGGAAAATCCTGTGAGTTTTCCATTTGCTCCGAGAATGCGATGGCACGGCACCAGAATGGGAATTGGATTGGCGCCCAAGGCCTGCCCCACTGCGCGCATGGCTAAAGGTTTCCCGATACGCTTGGCCAGTTCGCCATACGAACACGTCGTCCCCCACTGTATTGCGCGTGCCCCTTTCCAGACCAACTGCTGAAACGCCGTTCCCGGACCTAAGTCCAACGGTATCCGCTTAAACTCCTCCGGTTGCCCGCTGAAATAACGGTCCAGCGCCTGATACAGTTCCCTTCCTAACGTGATATTTGACGCGGAATGAAGAAAATGAATCTTCGGTGCATTCTCCCGCGGCAGCAACAATTCGCACAATCCCTTTTCACCAATTAACCCGTACAGAACGCCCTTCGGATGATGGAACTTAAAATTCGCCGCATCCATGGTTGTATCCCCTAAAATAATGCCCGTACCTTAATCGTTTCCGGCAAATCCTTGAGCGATTGCATGATCTTGCCTGTTGCGGTTTTCGATATGTCCATTATGAGGTACCCAATATCCTCATAGGTGCGCAAATGCTGCGCGGCCACGTTGATGCGCGCATCGCCGAACAGGGCGTTTACCTTCTGAAGCACCCCGGGCACATTTTCATGCACATGCAATATCCGGTGATGCTCCACCAGTTCAGGCAACACCACATTCGGGAAATTCACCGCACCTTCCGTCGAACCGTTATTCGTGAAGCGAATCATCTTTCCCGCCACTTCCAGGCCGATGTTCCGTTGCGCCTCTTCCGTAGAACCGCCGATATGCGGCGTCAGCACCACATTCGGCAAATGCTGTAACGGCGTTGTGAACCGTTCCGCCTTCGACTTGGGCTCTTCCGGAAACACATCCACCGCCGCACCCGCAAGCTTCTTCGACATAATCGCCTCGCGCAGCGCGTTCAAATCCACCACTGAACCCCGGCTGGTATTAATCAAAAACGCCCCTTTCTTCATCCACCCGATCTTTTCCGCGGTGATCATGCCCTTCGTGTCCGGCGTGCCAGGCACATGCAGCGTGATCACATCGGCCTGCTCACACACATCCCGCAGATCCACCGCACGGATCGCGTTCCCCATCGCCAGCCGATCCGCTATGTCATAGAAAATCACCCGCATGCCCAGTGCTTCCGCCAGCACCGAAACCTGCCGCCCGATATGCCCATAACCGACAATACCCAGCGTCTTGCCCCGTACCTCAACACTGCCTGACGCGCTCTTGCTCCATTCCCCCTCATGCGCATCGCGCACCTTGTCAAACAATCCCCGGAACAGCATGATAATGTCGGCAATCACCAATTCCGCCACGGACCGCGTGTTGGAATACGGAGCATTAAACACGGGTATGCCGTGCGACTTTGCCGTATGCACGTCAATCTGATTGGTTCCAATACAGAAGGCCCCAATGGAGAGTAATCGTTTTCCCTTCCTGATCACCCGGGCGGATATGTCTGTTTTTGACCGGATACCCAGCAGATGCACCCCGCCAATCACCTCCAGCAACTCTTCCTCGCTCATCGCACCCTTGTGTGTCTCGACTTTAAATCCCTCTTCCTGCAAACGGCTGATAGAGATCGGATGCAAGCCTTCCAACAGCAGCACCCTGATTTTTTCTTTGGGAAACGATGTTTGTTTGCTTGTCACGATGAACGACTCCTGATATAGACATTTTTACTATGGGCTCCCGCCTTTACGGGAATGACGGGTTAGTAGTGTGCCGCATGGACACTAACGGGCGCCAGGACTTACCACTTCCCAGCCTTTGCATCATCCATCATCTTGGTGAACTTTGCGAACAGGTACCGGCTGTCATGCGGCCCCGGAGAAGCTTCCGGATGATACTGCACACTGAAAATCGGTAACTCATCATGTTCTAGTCCTGATACGGTCCGATCATTCAAATGACTGTGGCTGATCCGGACTTTATCTAAATTCAGCGAATTCGGGTCCACTGCAAACCCATGATTTTGCGCTGTAATCTCCACCTGACCAGGAGCATTTTGCATCACCGGCTGATTTCCGCCCCGGTGCCCGAACTTCAGCTTGTAGGTCGTTCCGCCGAGTGCATGCCCAATTAATTGATGCCCCAGGCATATCCCAAAAATGGGGATGTGCTTCTCAATCAGTGCGCGGATCACCGGATAAATATAAGGCAGCGCCGCCGGGTCGCCCGGACCATTCGATAGAAATACGCCGTCAGGCTGATGCTTCAATACATCTTCAGGGGTTGCTGTCGCGGGTAATACCACCACCGAACACCCCGCCTCCCGTAACAATCGCAAAATATTCAACTTGATCCCGTAATCCATCGCCACCACCCGGTATTTCTTCACCTCCGGCGGGTCATATTCATATTCCTCCCGGACCGACACCTCCTTCACCCAATCACTCCCCGCCATATCCGGCGATTCCTTCGCCTTCCGCACCAGCGACGCATGATCAAAATCAATCGTGCTAATCACTGCTTTCATCGCGCCCTTGGTCCGCAGCAGGGTGGTAATCTTCCGTGTATCCACCCCATCTATCGCCACTACGTTATGTTTTTGCAAATACTCCGGCAGGCTCATCGTTGCACGGAAGTTACTCGGTTCAAAACAGCACTCCCGCATCACAAACCCCGCCACAAACGGACGGCGCGACTCCACGTCCGCCTCGTTACAACCATAATTGCCAATCTGCGTATACGTCATCGTGACAATCTGGCCCGCATACGACGGATCCGTCAGAATCTCCTGATACCCGGTCATGCTCGTATTAAAAACCAGCTCGCCGGTGGATTCACCTTCCGCGCCCACTGGCTGGCCCTCGAACACATGCCCGTCTTCTATCGCTAAAACCGCTTTTTTCATGCATCACTGCCTCGTTGCAAAACCAGGGAATTGCACATAGTATAACAAAAAGGGTCCCCGTCTTTCTTCCTAAACATTGGGGGATAACTATTTCGGCGCTGTTTCCGGCCCCACTTCCAGCGCCTGCACAGATGCCTCCCCATTAATTCCACGCTCCTTGTCACCCCCAATAAACCGAAACTCAATCACGCCGTTCTTCGGTTTCAGCGAATTAAACGTCAAATCCAACGCCCGGTTCGCTCCGCCTGCTTTCAGCGCCACATCCATCTTTTCGATTACTGGCTGACCGTTAATCAGCACGGTCACCAGGTTTTTCGACGTATCAATGCCGCGCGTGGCCGCAAACAGTATCTTTGCATAATAGGCGCCCGGTCCAACCGTCACATTCACCACAAACTCCGGCGCATGCGCCCCATACCGATATATTTCCTGAAAATCCGTCCCCCCTATCTCCTCTTTTACCGGGTCCGTCCACCATGCAGCCGCCACGGAATCCGCATTCGCTCCCAGCCGCACCACCCACTCCAGTGCCGGCCGCCATGCATTTCCAGCAGTGTCCGTAAGATCCTCGCGGCCCGGATAGCCAAATACCATCCGCTGCACATCTTTCAGACCGCCTCCTGCGCCAAAACCACTCTCTCCTGTGGCCGCCGAATATTGAATTTCTGCAATCCGCACATTCGTCCCCGATGAAAGAAGATTTTTCTCGCCCCGTACTACTACCTTCACGGTATGTTCCTCATTCTTCAACCCGCTCTTTGAAAAAATCACCTGACGGTTGCGAGGCTGCGGATTCCAGGCATCGAACCCGGCGCGTTGCTTCACACCATCAATAAACACATCGGCCAATCCGCCATCACTCATCACATCCCCCAGAATCCGCACCTGATTGCCCGTAAACGCACACTCCAGAGCACTACCGTTCGATTCACTCCGGAATAGCCGACCCTCTGACTCCTTCTCCCATGTTCCTGAAAAGGTGATCTGTTCCGCCTTCATCAATTGCATGGGATCTTCACCTTCGACCACAACATTCGCGGCCCCATCATGCCGCACCATAACAATGCAATCGCCATTCGAAAGAGGTGTGACCATATATCCCGGCTGGGACAAATCATCCCGATTGGACAATGGCTGGTTATTTGCCGTAATCGTTTTCGGAATAAACGCCAGACGAAGCACTTCATACGTATTCTCCGGCGTATCGAAAGTCGTATACGCAACCCGGCCTTGGTCATAAAATACCTGCGTAACCTCCGCCGTGGTCCGCATAATGTGGTTTTCGCGGTTCGGTCCGAACAACTCCGGGAGCCACCCCATCGTCTGCATCACAAATCGAATTGCAAGAGGATGAATGATGTTCAACCACGTCCCCGCTACAATCGGCGTACCATTCAATCCATCAATAACCGATCCATCCTCCCTCGCATCGTACGTGCTCATGATTGACATGCGGCGCGCCACCTCGCGCGCCCAAGCATCGCCTGTCAACGCGGCATATTGCGCGATCGCCGCCGCCGTCAATTGCTGCCCGTACGAAAGCGACAACCCGCAGCAACTCGGCGATTCCGGCACGGCCCACGCCCCGCTATACACCTCGCCCAACGACGCCGGATCCACGCCCGTGCGGTGCAATATAAGCGAAATCACATTGCGCGCATCTTGTTTCCAATTATGAAACGCCTCCGGGCATTCCATCAGATATTGCCCAGCCCAAAGCCCTGCGAGGCAATACACCGGACATTCCCAGTCCCAATAGTAGCGTCCCCAGGTATCCGCCGCTGTCCACCGTTCCAACAATACTTTGTTCAAATAGTTACGGCCAACATCCCTCGCCAGCAAGATACGATCATTCTCGCCTTTATAGCCCAATCGAATCACCTGATCCAGGAAATGCAGAATAAGTGTCATGCTTCCCGTCAGTTCATTGCTCCACGAAACTGCTTCAGGATTCGCATACCGCGTCCACGGTGCCTCACCAGCGTCAAAATTGCAGTGTTCCGCCAGCAAATCCGCCCAATGCTTCGCCGCTTCCGCATACCGCTCCTCGCCCGTTATGCGGTACGCTCGAAGAACCGCCGACCCAATATCCGCCGACAGATCAAGCTGGATAAATCCGTTCGGCTCGCATTTCCCATACGGTTTTCCCTTCGTGGGAACACTGATCGGAAAATTAGGCCACGGATGATCCGGCCCCGTCTGCGCATACGCCAAAATATAATCCGCCTGCATCGTGATAATGGCCACTGCCGCCGGGTCTCCGGAATACCGGTAATAGTCCGCCATGCCGTTGATCAGGCTCACCGTCCGCTGCCCCAAATCGCCGCACATCCAGTCTTTCAATTCCGGCGCCCCAATATTCCCTTCCGCGTCAATACTCCACATGGACGTGTAGACAAAATGTGGCGCGGCCATCACCGCCTTGTCCGTACCCACCCATGGATACCGCTTTAACGTCTCCACGGAAATCCGGATGCGTTCATCCAACTGCCCATTCTGCCCCGTATACCATGGCGCAATCACGCCTTCCGAATCCTCCACCGCCGTATGCGCATAATACGCTTTCTGAACCGTGGCTGCCTGCACGCTTTGCACCAGCAACAACACCCCAAGAAACATCCCAATGGTTTCGATCATGTTCATGTCTTTTTCCCGGTAGCCGTTATTCTCGCTCCCACTTCAATATCCACGGATCTTTCGTGCGCTCCTGAAATACGCGAAGCTTCTCTTTCAACTCCGCCAGAATTTCTCCATGACCCGGATCTTCCGCAAGATTGTTCACTTCATCCGGATCGGCAACAAGATCATACAACTCGAATTCCGGACGCTTGATATACGCCGAAATCTTTCGCTTGCCATATATCTCATCCCCGCGTTTCAACATAGCCTGCCAGGTCTTCGATTCGTACAGATCCGAGGCAAATGGATATTCCAATCCATGCGCAATGTTCCAGATAAGCTTATACTGCCGCGTGCGAACCGTCCGCATGGGATAATACATCGTCACCTCATGAAAGGTGTGCGAACCATACGCTTCGTCCCATCCCCCCGGATTCTCTTCTCCAAGCGCCGAAAGGAATGACCGCCCATGGGCCGCGCTATCCATCCCCTTTACCCCGGCAAAATCAAGGATGGTGGGCGCGATATCCCCCCACGTAACCATCGCATTGCATACGCCCCCCTGCTTTTTCTGATACGGGTTCCGCACCACGCATGGCAGGCGGGTTCCCGGTTCGTATTGCGTGGTCTTTGCGCCGGGAAACGGAATCCCATTGTCCGACACGTAAATAATCAGGGTGTCTTCCCACCGCCCGGTTTCCTTGAGTAACTCTATCAGACGCACCAATCCCGCATCGCACCGCTGCACTGAACCATAGTACGCCGCCAATTCCTCCCGGCACTCAGAGATATCCGGCAGATATGGCGGTACAATAACATCCTTCGGGTCAACCGGATCTGAACCTTCCCTTTTGAACGGACGGTGAGGCTCCGTGGTGCAGAAACACAGGAAAAACGGGCGTTCCCCTTCCAGAATATCCCGGCATTTCTCCGCCATGTCCCACGGCGCCTCTGTTTTGATATACCGCTCAAAATGATACAGCGGCTCCGGCTCCACATGATATTTACCCGCGTTTACCGTCAAATATCCCGCTTCTGAAAGCATATTTGGAAGACTCACCACCTTCGGCAGCGAAACAAAATGGTGATATCCGTGTGCAAGACCGTATTGCCCCGTTGAATGATTGTGCATCCCGCTAAGCAACACACTCCGGCTCGGACTGCAACTCGCCGTCGTGCAGTACGCCCGCGTAAACCGCACCCCCTCCTTCGCCAGCGCATCCAGCCCCGGCGTCTTAATCACCGGATTCCCATAACATCCTGCGTCATCCATCCCCTGATCATCGGAGATGTAGAGAAGAATATTGTGTCGCTTGCCTGCTTTCATTTCTGCATTTCCCTTTGTGCTCACTGCCAAAGTCAATGAACCTGCTCCCGTTGTCTTCAGAAAGTCTCGCCGGGTCATATGTATCCTTTCACTCTTTTAAATTGTTACCACTACCGCTTATTTCGAGGTCTTCACTGAGTGGCGCTCAACTTCCTTTTGAATTCTTTCTGCCAAATATATCTTTAAAAGAGATTGATACGGCACATCACGCTGGTTCGCCAGCAATTTCAATTGCTCTATCATAGATTCAGGAAGACGTATCGATATTGTGCGTAAGGAAGGTTTCAAATTAGGGAACACAGCACGTTTGGCCTTTGACCAGTCCACATACTCCGTGGAATCCTCCCGTGCCCAGAATTCCCGTTCTGATTCTTCCGTTTTAAAAACAGGGACTCGCTTTTTCATAATGTTCTATATATCCTGCGTTCTTTGCTGCTCATATCCCGGGATGAAATTACCCGAATCTTCTTATTGCGAAGGGTAAAGACGATGAACAGTTCACGTTCTTCATCTGTTTTACCCAAAACATAATACCTTAGTTCATGAACTGAGTGTGCCTTGTCTTCCGCAATGAACAACGGTTGATTGAAAAACACTTGTTCCGATTCCCATGGACTTACTTGATGGCGTTGCCAGTTCTTCTCGGCATTCCCGCCACTCCAATCAAATCCCTCAAACGAAGGCATTGAGGCATAGTCATTCATACATTAATTGTATATGATGATTGTATACATATCAAGAGGTTTTCGGGCATAACGCTCAAAATCTAAGCAACTTATTCAGCGAGATAATATGTATAAATCCATCAGAATTCACTCGGGTTTGAAAAGTTTTAATATACCCCGAATTTTTCCACCACCTCGCGCATGGCATGAATATTTGCGTCCGGCGTATCGCGGGGCGTCTGGTCGCCCGTGCTCAGGATAAATCCCCCTCCTTCTGCTGCATCGTCTAGGGCTTTTTTAGATGCCTCGCGAACTTCCTCAGGCGTTCCCATCAGCATCACACGGGTTGTATGCAGGTTTCCTTTCAATGCCAGCTTCTTCCCAAACTTCCCTTTAATCTCCTTCAAATCACAATCCCCCATGGGAGGCATTTCCAGAGGCTCGATGGCATCGAGATCGCTTTCATTCGCCGCCATTTCCACCAGCACACGCTCCGGACCACAACAGTGCAGATGGGTCAATACCCCGCATTCTTTGGCGCGGACCGTGATTTTCTGCAGCCATTCCAAACACAATCTCCGAAACACTGGGACCGGATTAAAAATCATAATTCCGCTGTTGCCAATCATGATGGCGTCTGGCTTCCACGAAAGAATGTGTTCCAACCGCGCCATCACCCACTCTCCCTGTACACGTAATTTTTCTTCCACTGCCTCAGGATTTTCATAATAGGCGTAGGTATCCTCCGGCCAACAGGTCAGGCATGGCAGGCTGATCATGGGCATAACCACACCCCCCTCTCCCACATAATTCCGGGCATCTTCAAAATAGGCGCGGCCTGTTTTGGTATAGTTCTTCCTCACCACCTCAAAACAGTCATGTGCTTCCGGCAGACCGATAGTCGATGCCTTCACATGAGCACTTGCATCGCACCTCACATAGACCACCGCCGTATCCGCCCATACTCTTTTACCCTCATGCTCCCAAAATTGCCGTGTAATCACCTTCTCGTCATTTTTATACACAATGGCGGGTGGCGAATCTTCTTCCATAGGCGCAGGAATCGGAATCAGCGCATCGGTCCCATAATATCGATGGGCATCCGCGCGCACCTTCCATACCGGCGGGTCTTCATACACCAGCACCTCCCATGAAGGCCATCCGGACAACCGAATGGGGACCATTTCATACAGATCCGGAGACACCGGTACACGATCTGGTTGTTCCTTACGCAAAGCCATCAATAACCGTTCTCGTGAAGTCACCTGCAGGTCCTCCACCTCGACATGCGCTACGAACTCTTCTTTTCTTTTTCCGGACCCTTGCCGCGGAACAGCTCCAGCAACATCAACACCACCAGCCCCCCCACAATCGCCAAATCCGCCACATTAAAAATGCCCGATCGAAGCGACCAGCCACCGCCGCCAATCCCAACATTCATGAAATCCACCACTTTCCCATCCCGGAACATGCGGTCAATGAGATTGCCAATCCCGCCCGCCAGCACCATCGCCAACGCCACCATCACCCCGGGATGAAGGGCATGCTTCGCGAACAGGAACAAACCCACCACAACCAGAATCACCGAATTAAATCCGATCAAAATCCACGCACGCACACTCTCAGGAAGCGTGCTGAACAAGCTTAAAAACGCCCCGGTATTCGTCGCAAACTGGAACCGGAACAAATCGTTCGGCGCCCAGCTCTGAGGAAATGGGATTATCGGCTTTCCCATAAGCGCCTTAATCGCGATAATCTTCGTAATCTGATCCAGCACCACCAATCCCGCCACAATCACCACCACCCATCCGAACCGTTTCATCCGTGTCATTCCTAAATTTTCATTCATCCGAATTGTTTACTCCTGGGATACATAGCCCAAATACCGGCCCAGCCAATACCCTAACAGGTAGTCGTGGCCGTTAAACTCCAAACCGCGAAACTTCTTATCATCCTCATAATTGTGATAGGGGTCCATCACCCATGCCGACCATGAACGGTCCCGCCGATCCACTGGAATCGGCTGCCCTTGCTGCGCCTCCGGACTCCTCGCTGTCCCATCAAACCTGAACCCCATCTCCGACTCATACTTCCCCACCACCTCAGGACGCATTTTCATATCCAATGGAAACCACCGCAAACTATCCACCGCCCCAGAAACACCCGAATCATCCCCCAGATATTTTGCCGCCAGAAACGCATGCAATGGATTCGCCTCCGGCTTCACCCCGGGATACTTTCCTTCCCCCGCCCACATCCGCTTAAACCCCGCCAGATAATGATCCCGAAGCTGCTCATCCTGCTCCAAATGGAGCAAGCGCGAGTACGCCAAAAATAACAACACATCATCCGAATGATTCACCCCATGCCGCTTTGTAGGATCCCCCATGGGGCGCGACCTTTCGGAAATCTCGCCATACCCCTCCTCCACCGCATACTTCCGATATGCCTCCGCGTATTTCTCGCTCCCCGTCACCTGACTCGCCACCTTAATCGCCTGAAGCAGATACAAGGCATTCATCGGCTCGATCAGGCTCACATATAGCTTCGTGTAATTGCCAAACCGCGTCGGTTTCCCCGTCACATCCACAATCCGCAACCCGTGCTCCAAAATATGATCCACCAGCGCCGCCACATCCTCGGCAATCTGTTTCTTTTCCGAATCATCCGCCGCCAACTCATATGCCAGCGAAAACCCAAACATCACCCCCGCCACCTGGTCCGAACTCACATCCCCCCGCCATATGTATTTCCCATCCACCGAATCGTGCCACTGACCATCATCCTCCCACGGCTTGTTCTTTGGCCATGCCGCCCGCGCCAGCAATCCCGGCTTCCCGCTAATCGTACACAGCAAATGCAATGCCCGGATCGACTGTTGAGCCGCCATCTTTACCGCAGGGTCCTGGGTCACCGCATACCGCATCGACTGCGTCCCCGCATATATCCCCGTCATGTAAGCGTTGTCCGGCATGTTGTACGTTGTTTCCGCCGTGCGTCCATGAGGACTCTTGAGCTTGCATAGCGCCTGGCCATCCAACAAAAACCGCGCCTCCATGTCCCGCTGAAACACCTCCGCCTTCTTCAACAACGTCAGGTCCTGTGCCAGCGCGCCCATGCACATCAGACATAGTCCTGACACCAGCGCTCTATACATGGAAAACCCTTTCATGGTTTTCCCAGCCATCGCTGGACCATAGGAAATCAACCCAGGGGTTCCAGCGGGGGCTCAAAATGATCCCGCTGAATCCCGCCCTTCACCCGGGCGGGCGCCGCCCACAAAATGCCGTTGTATATCACCTTCAGAATGTTTTCATTGTAATAAATTGGGATCGTCTCATGCCCTGGACTGAAATAAAACACCTTGCCAAGCCCGCGATGCCAGCAGCAACCGCTCCGGAACACTTCTCCGCCCTGGAACCAACTGATGAACACCAACTGATCCGGCTGCGGCACATCAAAATGCTCGCCGTACATCTCCGATTTCTCCAGTTCAAACCGCTCCGGAAGCCCATCCACAATCGGATGCCCAGGATTTACCACCCACACCCGTTCCCGTTCCCCTTCTTGTTTCCATTCGCGCCACTTCAGCATGCAACTCGTGCCCATCAGGCGCCGGAATGGCTTCGACATGTGCCCCGAATGCAGCACCACCAATCCCATGCCCCCCTCCACCACGCGCTTCTGCACCCGCTCCGCGTTCTCCTCCGTCACCTTGTCATGCGCCACATGCCCCCACCACGTCATCACATCCGTCTTATCCAATATCTTATCCGAAAGACCCTGATCCGGGTCATCCAACTGCGACACATACACCGACTTAATCCCCTCCTGCTTCTTTAAATACTGTGCAATCTGATTCCCCATTCCCTTCGGATATACCTTCTTCACCTTGTCACTGATTTTCTCATGCACCCCTTCATTCCACACCGTTACCCGAAGCTCTTTGCACATGTCATTCATCCTTTCATTCCAGATTTCCCCCATACTACCACGAAAATCCCCCACGCCTCGAAAAACACCCTGCACATCAATCCAACGGGTATGCTCTCTCTCCGTGATTTCATACCCCTCTTCCATCCCCCAGTCCACAGCGTCCACCCCATCCATAGGTCTTATCGGTCTTATATGTCCTATTTCCCCCATTCCCCCTAACGGCTAACGGCTAACGGCTAATACTCAATCGGATCCTCCATCCCAACCGCCTTAAATGCATTCAACCGCTCCACACACGTCGGGCACGTCCCGCACGCCGTTTCCTCCCCCCGGTAACAACTCCACGTATGCGAAAAATCCACTCCTAATTCAAAGCCCATCCCCACGATCTCCGCCTTTGATTTATCCACAAATGGCGCACAAATCTGCACCGCTTCCTTCCGATTCAGCGCCAACACCGCGTTAATTCTCTCCAAAAACTCACGGGTGCAATCCCAATACCCATATTCATCCTGAGCCTGCGCACCGTAATAGACTTCGCGCATCCCATGCGCCTCCGCATACGCCGCCGCCATCGACAGCAACATCATATTCCGATTCGGCACATACGTCGGCGGCTGCGTCCGCTCCCTATCAGGAACATCCTTCAAATCCGGCACCGCATTGCCCCCCGCCAGCAATACCGACCCCTCCCGCAACAACGGTCCCAAAAATGAAATATCCAGAATCTTGTGCTCCACGGCGCCCGCCGCCTTCGCCTGATACGCCGCACACACCAACTCCCGTGAATGCCGCTGCCCATAATTGAAACTCACCGCATGAATCCCCCCATGCCCAGGCTCCCGCGCCACATAATGCACCAGCACACTCGAATCCACCCCACCGCTCACCAACACCACGATACCTTGTCCATGCGTAGACATCACAATTATCCTCAAGTTTCCTGGATAATTGTACGTTATTTCACGTAGGGTGCGCCATACGCACCAATTGCCTTAAAGAATACTCGCCACCAGCGTTTCGGCAACGTGGATAAGCGGGGCGGGAAAAATCCCCACGAAAAGGAGGGCGATAAAGAGGCAGGAAAGCACCAGATTCTCCGTCAAAGATACCGGTTTGGCGGGTGCGGACTCTTTGTCGGACATATCACACATGGTCAGCACGATACGCAGATAATAGAACAATCCAATTGAACTGCTGATGACCAGCGCCGCAATGGAAATCCATACGGACGACTCTTCACCGGCCTCCAGTAACAAAAACTTGCCGATAAACCCCGCCGTTAGCGGAATTCCTGCCAGCGACAGCAGCATGGCGGTAAAGATGGCTGCAAGCCATGGCGACTTCCAGAACAGCCCCCGGTAATCCTCAAACGAGTCTGCATCGCGGTCTTTGCCGCTCAGCGCCGTGATAATCCCCATTGCCCCAAGCGTCGTGATGAAATACGACGCCAAGAACACCGCCGCGGCCGTAGCCGCTATCTTGCCCGATGCCAAAAATGCCACCATTACATATCCCAGATTGCCAATCGACGAATACGCCAGAATCCGCTTGATATTGTTTTGCAACAACGCCAGCAGATTCCCGAAGAACATCGAAACCACCGCGATCAGCGTGAACAGGAAAATCAGCGACGGATACTGGTGCATGTCCACCTGAGCAAAATACCGCATCAACAATGCAAACATCGCGCCTTTTGATACGGTGGCCACATACGCCGTCACCGGTGCGGGCGCGCCTTCATACACGTCCGGCGTCCATAAGTGGAATGGCACCAACGCTAACTTAAAGCCAATCCCCACGACCATCAGCCCGCAACCCGCCAGCAACACCAGCAAATTGCCCTGTGGCATGTCCAGCCGCAATTTTGCAATCTGGGTAAATTCCATCGACCCGCTTTCCGCGTATACCAGTGCCATCCCGAACAATAGAAATGCCGCCGACGCCGCCGCAACCATCAAATACTTGAACGCCGCCTCAATGCTGTCCTGACGCTTGCGCGTATACGCCACCATCGCGTATAGCGACACACTGAGTGTTTCCAATCCCATGAAGAACGACACAAAATGGCAACTCGCCGCCACCACCCCCGCACCCAGCGTCGCCATGAGCAGCAACGCGTAAAACTCCTCCTTGCGCCCCTCCTGCTTCTCAAAATACGTATAGGACATCGCCGCAATCACAAAACTGGTCACAAACAGGATACCCATGTAGAGCACGGCGTACGTGTCAATCATCAACACCGGCGTCACCTGCCGGTTCACGCACACAAACGGCAACAGCGCCAAAGCAACAATCGAAAGCCCCATCCCAATCAGCGTCACCAACACCGTCGTCCGATGACACCGGCAAAACGCCATCAACAACACCACCCCCGTTGCTGTAAGGGCCAACAGCATCAACGGCACCAGCGCTACCATGTCCATAATCGTCATGATTTATCTCCACCACCCGGGAGGGCGAGGCTCCTGCCGAGCCGTAAAACAGGATCGGGCTCACTTGCAGAGGTCGAAAACTTGTCACCCTTCAAAGTAAAGCTTTGGGTGCAAGTGCGTACCCAAGTGAAACTTGGGAACGAGTATATATTGTCATTACGAGGAGTCTTCGACGAAGCAATCTCTTCTTGCCCGAGATCTGTAAAATTCCCCATCGTCACCTTCGTCCCGCCCTGCAACTGCTTCTCCACAACTTGCTGCACCGTCGTCACCGCCGGATCCGCGGTCCGCAACACCGGCGCCGGATACATTCCCAGCCACACCAACGCCACCATCAGCGCCGCGAACATCGCCAACTCCCGCTTCGCCAAGTCAGATACATGCGCCTCGTTATCTTTCGGCCCAAAAAACGCCTTTTGGATGATCCACAACGAATAAATGCTGCCCAGCACCAGCCCTAGCGAAGCAATCGCCGTCCACATCACGCTCGCGCGATAGCTGCCCAGCAACACCAAAAATTCTCCGATAAAATTCCCCAATCCCGGCAAACCCAGCGACGCCATCGCAAAAAACATCGCCACCGCACCCATTCTCGGGGCCGCCGTCCAGAATCCGCCCATAATCTCGATATTCCGCGTGTGGATCCGTTCTTGGATCGCGCCCACCAGCATGAACAGCGCCCCAGTGCCCAGCCCGTGGCAAATCATCTGCATCACTGCACCCTGCAAACCCAGCGTATTCCACGCAAAAATACCCAGCAGTACAAAGCCCATATGGCTGATGCTCGAGTAGGCTACCAGCCGCTTCAGATCCGTCTGTGCGAACGACAGCACCGCACCGTAAATAATGCCCAGCACCGCAAGGAACATTGCCACCGGCGCAAAATCCATCGCTGCTTGAGGGAACAACGGCACCACAAACCGGATCAAACCGTACGCGCCCGTCTTCAGAAGCAATCCCGCAAGAATGACACTTCCCGCCGTCGGCGCTTCCGTGTGTGCATCCGGCAGCCAGTTGTGCACCGGCACTGCCGGCAATTTCACCGCGAAGGCGATAAAGAAGCCCAGCATGATCCATTTCGCCGCAGTGGATGTCAGCGGGGTGCCCAGCAATACCGCATAATCAAAACTGTATACGCCCGTCGCATGGCCGTGGATGAAATACAGCGCCAAAATCGCCAGCAGCATCAACAACCCGCTGAATTGCGTGAAGATAAAGAACTTAATCGCCGCGTAAATCCGGTTCTCATGCCCCCAAATCACAATCAGGAAGTACATCGGCACCAGCATCAGTTCCCAGAAGCAATAGAACAAGAACAGGTCCATCGCAAGGAACACGCCCATGATGCCCGACAGTACCCACATCAAATTAAAATGGAAAAAGCCCACTTTTTCCTTGATTTCGGTCCAGGAGCACCCCACTGATAAAATGCCCAGAAACGCCGACAAAATAAGCATCAGCAAACTGATGCCGTCCATCGCGAGATGGAATCCGATCCCTAAACCCGGCATCCACGGAAGATTCACTTCCATCAGCCAAGGCCCGCCCCCCGCCAGCGCCTCAAAGGCTACCCGGCCATTCCACATCGTCAGCAGAATGGTCAGATCAATCACCATGGCCGCCAGCGAGATCCAGCGCGGCGCGTTCGGGCTATGCTTCCCCGCCGCCCACGCCAGCAGGCCCGCGATCATCGGAATGAGCACTACCGCGATCAGCATCATAAGAACACCACAATCATCAGCGCGATCACCGCGCCCGCCGTTACCGTCATCAAGTACCACCGCACATGGCCGCTCTCGGTTTCACTCAATAGCGAATGCAACCCGCGGCAAAATGCGGCAATCCCGTTGTAAATCGAATCAATATAATCATTTTTGTTAACCCTTGCCGTCCATAAAAACGGCTGGATCAACACCTTGTCATACACCCAGTCAAACCCCAACCCTATAAACGAAAACCGGTGCAACTTTGCCCCAACCGGCGTTGCCACAAAATTCCGAACCAGCGCCGGCTTCATCCCAAACAGCACAACTGCAATTCCAATCCCGGCAAACACCGTGATCACCGTGATGATTTGCAGCACCATCTCCATCGATTCCACTTCATGCGCAACCTCATGCGGATGCCCAAACGCCGATTGCATAAAGGTCGTAAACAGCGGCAAATGGTAAATGCTGTTTGGAATCTCCAGGAACCCGCCGACGGTCGCAAGGATCGCCAGGATCACCAGCGGCAGGGTCATCACCCACCCTGGTTTGTGGTGCACATGGGTCTTTTCCTCACCAAAGAAGGTCATCACCAGCATCCGGGTTGTATAGATACCCGTTATAAACGCCCCGAAATATCCCGCCACCCATAATGCTTTTCCACCGATTGGCGACGTCCACACATCCCACAAGATCAAGTCTTTGCTGTAAAAACCCGACGTAATTAACGGCAGCGCCATCAGCGACATCGATCCAATCAGGAAGGTCACAAACACCAAGGGCAGCTTCTTATAGAGTCCACCCATCTTAAACATGTCCTGCTCATGGTGCAGCGCAACAATAATCGCGCCTGCCGCCATGAAGAGAAGGGCCTTGAAGAACGCATGGGTCATCAGATGGAAATCCCGGCCGAATATGCCCCCACGCCCAGCGCCAGGAACATATACCCGATCTGACTAATCGTTGAGTAAGCCAGCACGCGCTTGATGTCCCGTTGCGTCAGTGCGGCAAACCCGGCAATCAACAACGTCAATGCGCCTACCCACGCCACCAGATTCTGCACCGGCGGAGCCAGTTCAAACAGCACATGGGTCCGCGCGACCAGATACACCCCCGCCGTCACCATCGTCGCCGCATGGATTAACGCGCTCACCGGCGTGGGGCCCGCCATCGCGTCCGGCAACCACACCTGTAACGGCAACTGACCCGACTTGCCCACCGCGCCGCCCAAAATCAGCAGCGCCGCCGCAATCGCCACCCCGGACCCCACCGACCACTGCTCGTGCGCGCGTTCCATCAGCAACTGTATATCCAGCGTGCCCAATTGCCAGAACAGTAAAAACAACCCAATCGCCATCGCCGTGTCGCCCACGCGCGTCACCAAAAACGCCTTCATGGCTGCGTAGCCATTCGCTGGATTCTTATACCAGAACCCAATCAATAAATAGCTGCACAGACCAACGCCTTCCCACCCAAGGTACAGCAGCACCAGGCTATCCCCCAGCACCAGCATCAGCATCATAGCCACGAACAGGTTCATGTACGCAAAGAATTTCGTGAAACACTCGTCATCTTCCATATAGGCGACGGCATAGACATGAATCAGGAAGCCCACTCCAGTCACCACCAGCAGCATCACCATTGAAAGCGCATCCAGGTACAACGCGAATTTGGGCGAGAAGCCCATCACATCCACCCAAGTCCACAGCACCTGCGTATAGGCATGCCCTTCCGGCGGCGCTGTAACAAAACGGTACGCAATCAAAGAGCTCACTACCGCCGCCAAACCCACCGAGCCTGCGCCTATAAACGGCACTACGCGCCGGGGAAGGCTCATGCCAAACACGGCCAGCACCAGGAAGCCCAATACGGGCAACGCGGGAACCAACCATAGCAGTTCGTACATGTCTATCCTCGCATTCCTTCGGCCGCGTCCGCGTCCAGTGTCTTAAAGTGGTGATAAAATCCCAATATCAACGCCAAACCCACGGCAACCTCTGCCGCGGCCACACTCAATATCATGATGAACATCACTTGGCCGTCCGCCTGCGCCCATCGTGACCCCGCCGCGATAAACGCCAGACCCGCCGCGTTGAACATAATCTCGATGCTCATCA
>Ga0116156_10000299_pt1 | contig 55015 bp, 51 predicted proteins | sample AD_UKC045_MetaG_FD_89891 | JGI IMG/M metagenome (GOLD analysis project Ga0116156, IMG submission 89891) | Active sludge microbial communities of municipal wastewater-treating anaerobic digesters from USA - AD_UKC045_MetaG | ecosystem: Engineered > Bioreactor > Anaerobic > Digestate | place: USA...
CAGGCGAGTGCGACCCCACGTTGCGAAATGCACGGACCGGCCTGTGATCACGCGGTTCGGCCTCACTACTACCAGTCAGGAGGCCGAGATGTTTGCGACCGATTCAGCGACCACCCGCCGGCGCTCGGTCTGCCGGTCACGCACCTGCTGGCGCTGGTTGCCGAAGCGATCGGCCGACCGGTGGCGGATCGCCTGGGGCCGCGCACGCGTTCGATGTTCACCGGCGTGGCGTTAAACGCGCTGCCCAAGCTGATGTCGCGCAAGCGTTTCTACGTACGGTGAGCGGGCGTCGCCGCTCACTCCATTTTCGTCCAGCGATCGCCGTTGGCGAATTTCCAATACCATTCGCCGTCTACGTCGCCGAAGCGACCGCCCAGGATTTCGTCTTCGTTTTCGCCGGGCACGTAGCCGATTTCCGTGGCGGCGGTGAATCCCGGATGCAGTTGGTCGATTCTCGCCGGACGGCTTGCGGCTTCGTCGGCAAAGGTCACCCAGACGGGAATGCCCCAATATGCCGAGCAGCGCGCGTCGTCAATCAAGTAGGGGAGCGTCCAATAGCCTTCCGGGCGACAGGAAATTTCGAGGACGCGGCCGTTTTGATCTTGGTAAGCGCCCGTAAAGACGCTCAGGATTTCGCCGAGCATCACGTAATACTCGTTGTTGCCCGGGTCGGGCGGCAGGCATTGGTTTTCGGATTTTGACAGGGAAGCCTGCGTGCTGCCGTCAAACTCCCAATTGCAGTCGCCGGTCCATCCGTTTTGCGGCGTCGCGCCGTCGTCGTCACTATCGTCGTCATCGTCCCCATTGCAGGCGATAGCGAAAATTCCGGCGAGGCAGGCAAAAGCCATCAGGAGCGCTAGGAGCGGTCGATAGGCGGATCGTCCAGACATGATAACCTCCTTTCAATAGGCGGCGTCGGAGAAGACAAGTTTCATCTTTCCGTCATCACTATAGACTGTCGGACAGGGCCTAATCAATCCCTCTCGGGAAAATACACAATGGAATAATCATGGCAATGGAGATCGCTGGCGGGCTCAGCGATAGATGAACTTGATCGGCGTGTCGGCCGCGATGGTCAGGCCGCCCAGCGTGCGCGGGATGACCACGACCGAGTACGGCTGGGTCAGCGACTGGGTGACCATCTGACCCGGCTGCGGCGTCGTTTGCTGCACGGTCACTTCGAGGTGCTCGCCGACGAGGGCGACCTGGGTGATGGAGATGGCGAAACCGCCGGTCGAGCGCAGGCCCAGGTACACGGCGATGACGATCTGCTGGTCGAAGTTTACCGGCGGCAGCGGCGGTTTTTCGATGACGCTCGCGTGCATGTACTGCCAGAGGGTCGGCCATTTTTCCGCGGTGAGCACGACCACGCGGCCGGGCTTGTGGAAGCCGCTGTGCCGGCCTTCCCAGCGCTGCGCGATGTTGGCGACGATCGCCGCTTCGCCGCCGGCCTGATCGGCCGCTTTCATTTTTTTCTGCCGGCTGAAGAAGCGGATCGACACCGAGGGCGCGGCGGGCGGCTCGGCCGGCTTGGGCTTTTGCTGTTCGGCCACCGTTTCGGCGGCGCCGCCGGTCAACGCCCGGCGCTGGTAATCGCCTTCCTCTTCCGCGGCGGCAAAGCGCTCCGCGTCGCGGTCGTCGGCAGCGAGTTCATCGGCCATGACCGGGGCGGAATCTTCGCGTTTGGGTTCCGCCGCTTCCGGCGCGGGCGCGACCATGACCGGCGGGGGCGGCAGGACGATCGCGGTCGACGATTCGGCCGGTCCGTAGGCGGCGTTGCGCAAGCCGTTGCCTTCGGCGCTTTTGTGCATGCCGCCGCCGGCGGACAGCCCGACCTTTTTATCGGCGCGCATTTTCGCCGCGTCCTGCTTGCGGGCCAACACTTCGGTCAGACCGACTTCGGCCGTTCCTTTGGCTTTTTCGTCTTCGAAGGCCAGCTCCTGGAAAGCAAATTTCGCGGCCGGCTGCGCCACGGTTTCCAGGGGTTGATCGGTCACGGATTCCTTGACCGTCTGAGGCAGATGGTTGTGCATCTCCAGGTTGCTGTAGACGGCGACGACGGCGATGAGCGCGACGAGAATCGCGGCGGCGGCCGACAGCGGGAAGAAGTCCTTGCGCAGCAGACGGCGGCGGCGCAAGAAGCGCGGCCGGCGCCGGGTGGTGGCGGCGAAGATGTTGTCGGTGAGCGTCGCGGGCGCCGGCGCGGGACGCAGCGTCTCGATCATGGGCATGAGCCGGCGCAACTCGTCGATGGCCCGTGCGCAATGGGGGCATTCGGCGAGGTGTCGTTCGACCTTTACGCGATCGGCGTCGTCGAGGACGTCGTCGACGTATTCGGCCAACAGCGGTTCAAGCTCGCGACAACTCATGGTTCGCACTCTATCTCAAGCAAAGGTTTTAGCAACCGGGCCAGCTCCAGCCGCGCGCGATGAATGCGGCTTTTAACCGTGCCCAGCGCCTGCCCGGTAATGTCGGCGATTTCCTCGTAGGACAGACCCTGCAATTCGCGCAGGACGATGACCTCGCGTTGGTCGTCGGCCAGTAGATCGATTGCCGCCCGCACTTTTTCCTGCGTTTCCCGGCTTTGCGCCTCCTGTTGCGGGTCGGGATCTTCGGTAGCGAATTGCCTGCTCATTTCGCCGTCCTGGGTTTCGACCGCCTGTTCCATCGAATCGCTGGTGTAATAATGGCGCCGCTTCAGATACTTCAGTTTGTTTTTGCAGTGGTTCATGGCCACCTGGTACAGCCAGGTGGAGAACTTGGACTCGCCGCGGAACTCCGGCAGCGCGTGATACACCTTGATAAAGACCTCCTGGGCCGCCTCCTGCGCCTCGTCGTCGACGCGCAGGAAGCGCAGCGCCGTGTTGTAAATGCGCTGCTGATAACGAATGACCAGTTCCTCGAATGCCTGCCGGTCGCCGTCGTTGAAGCGCACGATCAGCGCTTTGTCGGCCCGGTCGGCGTCCAGCGCGATCACTCGCTGTCCGTCCACCGGCTGGTTAGACAGTGACTGTTTGGGTAAAGTTCCGTTGGCTTCGTGGTCGTTCATTTGGTTTCGTTATCGGCCAAGAGTTACCAATCGACAGTGTCGGCGCCCTCTTACAATTCTTCGATCGATCCGCAGAATGTAAACGGGTCGAAGTTCTCGCCGGTGAGCAACCGGAATTTCTTCTTGAGCGCCTGGATCATATCACGCAATTGGCGAATCGACTCCACCAATTCCATTTCACGCTTCAATTTGTCCTCGGGGCGGTGGTGCGGATTGCGTCGCCGCACTTGGTCCAGCAGAACCTCTTGCTCGGCCAACCTCGCGGAAAGATCGCAGATTTGCTTGCCGATCACCCGAGCTTCATGCTTGAAGCGTTCCCGGGGGTCTTCCATTGGCGGCGGCTGAGACGGGCTGACGTTCAACGCCACGATGCGTTTGGCGGCGATCTGCTCGGGCAGCAAGCGCAGCAGCGAACCGTGCTCTTCGCCGGCCAGCCCTTCGCTGAATACCTGCGCCCGGTCGTGGTAGCAGTCGGCCTTGCTCTTCTTTTCGGCTTCGACCGCATCAGGCAGGGAGTCGCAGGCCGCGGCGAGCGTTTCGGTCCAATTCTGCAACCGCAGGGCGGTTTTGGTCAGAAACTGCACGCTGGTCGGTTTGCCGGTGCCCGGCAGCGGCAGGCAGGAGCTATCGATCGCGGTGCAATGACAGGCGGTTTGCGCCTGCATCACCACGCTGCGCGCCTGCTCGAGGTCGCCGGCGATGACCGCCTGCTTCCAGGCGTCGTAGTCGAAGCAGGTTTCCTCGGCGCCGACCAGCGCCGGCAACAACAACAGCAGCAGGAAAAACCAACGTTTACGCATCGTTTCTCAATTCTCGGGCAGCACCGCGTCGAGCACGCGGCGCACGTTGAGGCCGAGGAAGGCGCGCAGTTCGTCGTCGCTCCAGCCGCGTTCGATGAGGATTTCGGTCAAGTGGGGCCAATCGGACGCGTCGCGCAACCCGCGAGGCATCGTCAGCAGCCAGCCGTCCATGTCCGAGCCCAGCGCCACATGTTCGATGCCGGCCACGCGACGCACGTGCTCGATCGCGTCGGCCATGGCGGTCAGCGGAGCGATGTTGGAGCCGGTCAGGTATTTCGGACTGGCCATGATGCCGACCACGCCGCCCAATTTCGCCACCGCCTCGAGTTGCTCGTCGTCGATGTTGCGCCACAGTTTATGCGTGGCGGTGACGCCGGTGTGGCTGACGATCGGCGGCGTTTGCAGCATCGCGCAGGCTTCCATGAAGCCGGGCTTGTTGATGTGCGCCAGGTCGATCAGCACGCGGTGCTGTTCGCAGGTTTCGATCAGCTTGCGGCCGAAGGGCGTCAGGCCGCGGGTGGCGGATTCGCCCAGGCCGTGCGCGCAGGAAGCGGCCTCGTTGCTGGAGAAATGCGTCAGGCCGAAGTAGCGGAGGCCGCGGTCGATCAGTCGCTGCAACTGGCCCAGGTCGCCGCTGACGATGTGCGCGCCTTCGACTCCCGGCAGCGTACCGACGCGCCCGGCGGCCAGATTTTCGGCCAGCGAGCGCTTGTCGCGAATGCGAAACAGCATCTGGGGACGCTCGGCCTCGAGGCGTTCGAGGTAGTCGAGCTGCGCCTGGGCCTGGCGCATTTTCTTTTCCCGGTTGTGGACGGGCGAGGCGATCAGCCCCAAGCCCCAAATGCCGATGCCGCCGTCCTGAATGCGCGGCAGATCGCACTGGTTGACGAACGGCGAAAAGGGGACCCAGGGCGTGTGGCGCCGTAGGGCGTCGAAGCCGAAGAGAACATGCGCCGACAGCGTATCGCAATGCAGGTCGGCGACCGGCGTTTCGCGGTGCAGGCGCAACGCGCGATATGAGGGCGTCGGCGGTTGATAGCGTAGATCGGCCAGCAGCGACATCATGCCTCCCGGGCGGTCTCCGTGGTGGAGTAACTCGAACGCACACGCTAACAGACGGACCGATCTCATGCAAGAAAGGTTAAACCGCGACGGCAATTGGGGAAGGGTGGGGACTCGGCCGAAGCCGAGCCCCCGGATATGAGGAGTACCAGTTGGTTGTGCCCGACCGGGGAGAGTCGAGCGTTGTTATCCACGACCGGGGTGTGTAGAGGGGAAAACGCTGCCGGTCGTGAATGTTCCCCTTTCGGGGGAGGAGTAGCTTGTTTCGACAAGCGATTGCCTGTCGGTTTTTTATTTCGTTTTCACCTTGCAGGTGTTGAACCCCAGCAAGGAATACAGTCCACAGTAGCCGACGACAGCCGTCGCCAGGGGGATCACTCCCAGGATGCCCCACCAACTGCCGGTGGCGAATCCGGCGATGGCGATGACCGCGCCGGCAGCGCCGCGAATTAAACGATCAGTCGTGCCGATATTGCGTATCATGTTGAAAAGCCTTTTATTTTCAAGTGGTTGTTTTCTTTTATTCCCTTTTCGACCTAAATATAACCATGCCTGGCGAACAGGCAAGGGGTGAAAAAATTTATTTGGATCGAGTCTCAATATTAAGAAGGCGAATCGCTACCGCCCCTGCGGGGCTTTTGGAAAATAGGGTTTTGTTCACCGGGAGCGATTCGGATTAAAACAAAAGGAGCGGTCGCCCGACCGCTCCCGTCATTCGCGAATGTTCAGCGGCGTGTTACATGCCGCAGGCGGAGCCGCCGTCTTCGTCGAGGCCTTCGCCTTCGGCGTCTTCGATCGATTCGTCGTCGTCGTCATCGTCATCGTCGTCGTCGCCCGTCGCGTCGTCATCGTCGGGTTGCAGGCTCAGGCATTCGCCGAGGCAATCGAACATGATGTCGCAGTCGTTCCAATTGTCGTAGGCGCAGACGTCCACGCAGGTGTAGAAATCGGCGCTTTCCGCCGCTTCCAGGTTGCAGTCGGCGCGCATGTCTTCTTCTTCGATGGCGGCGCCTTCTCCGTCGGGGAAGGCGATGTCGCAAACGTCATAGATGAAATTCATCACGAAACCGCAATGGGTGTCGTTCTCGAAGCATTCATCGATGCATTCGGCCATCACGCCGCAGTCGACGTTTTGAATTGCGCAAGCGGTCCAACAGGCGCGCATCTGGGTGTCGGTCATGTTTTCGCAGAAATCGACCGCTTCCTTGACCGAGGCAAATTCGATATTGCCCAAGACGATAGTCTGGTCACAGTCGGAGTACAGATTTTCCACGGCGTCGTCGCAAATGCCCTTGGCGGCGTTCGCGTCGGTGGCGTTGAACATGAACCCCAGACTCAAGGCCGCCATGACCGCCGTCAACATACCCATCAGGAAAAATGCACGGGACCTCATGATTTCCCTCCACATAGCCCATTTAAAGTAATTGATTGTAAATTTGTTGCCGCGTGGGGGTCAAGTGGTAGTACAGAAAAAATAAGCGGAGAGGAATTTTCTTTTAATATCGGCCGGGTGCGTGAGAATCGGAATGTCCAAAATCGGAGATTGTCGGTGGGTGACAAAAATTGTCAACCTCGGTCGCAAATTGTCGTTTTTTGGTCGGGACATTGAACGGACATTCAAGGGGTGGTTTGTCCTACTGGTTGAAAATAGGGACTTTTTTAAAATCGGGCATGTTGGCAAAGGTTTTGCTTATATAGGAATATGTCCGGAGGAGAAAACCTGATTGGGCCCTTTTGGGGAGGAGGGATCGGCAGGAAATGGCCTCCGGGCTTTTTCAGTATCCGCACTTTTAAGATATTTTTACCACATGTCAGGAAACGCCTAACACCAACGCGAGGGCGATCAGCGCCATGGCGATCGACAGCACCGCGCAACCGCTGGGACGGATGGGCGCGGCGTTGTCGGGCAGGGCCGGCGGGTGGTTGTTGGTTTGCGCGGTCAGCCAATTTTTATCACCGTGCCCGAACGCGACCAACAAGCGGCGCACGGTGAGGCGATCGAATTTGCCGTCGACCGGCTGCGAATCGTCCCGTCCTTCGGGAATGACGGCCAGGGTGAAGCCGCCGCGCACGCAGAAAATCTCCAGGTACTCGGTTTGCGCCCGACCGACGGTGAAAAAGTCGTTGCCTTCGACGAAAGGATAGCTGTCGAACAGATCGAGCAGTTCTTCGATCGTTGCCACGCTGAACTCGCCGGCCTGGGTGTAAATGTCGTACATCGATCCGCCTTTCCGCATTTGCCCGTTGTCGCGCGCGGGCGTCCGTGATAGGAAGTGCCCATGCGAAACTTCATGTTGTTGTTGCTCGTCGCCGGGTTGTTGTGGGCCTGCGACCTATTTTCTTCCGACGAACAATACCACAAGCAAATGATGGATGTCGCGCAGCGCGCGGCCGACTGTGAAGAAATGATTCTGCATCAGGCGGTCGGCCCGGAAGGCGGCTACAGCGACACGCTGGACGACCTGCTGCGTTTCGACGCCACGCTCACCGACGATCCGCAAATCGCCATCGCCTTCGGTCCGATGACCGGCAGCGGCTATTCGTTCGCCGTGCGCCGCAAAGGCGTGTCCGCCGCGGTGGTGTGCACCGCGGCCGACGGCTGTCGGTTGTCGGCGGATGACGACAAAAATTGATTACTGCGGCGTCTCGGCCGTCGCCGTTTCCGCGACCGGTTTTTCCGGCGGCGGCAGAATCGGCACGTCGGCCAATTGTTGTTTCGCGCGGTCGATCATGCCGGGCAGCGACAGATCGTCGCTTTGCAGCAGGCGCTTGGTCAGCACGAGCAGGAAATCGTTGGCGTCGCTGTAGTTGTCGCGGTCTTCCTTGATCCAGCCCCGGTCGATGAAATACTTATAGACCGATTCGGCGTCGATTTCGAAGTCGGGCGTGGGCGCCTTGGCCTGATGATGATTTTCCAAATGCCCTTCGAGCTTGGACTCGCTGTAGCTATACATCTCTTCCTGTTCGGCGGGAATATTGAAGCGGACGTGCGGCGTGATGCCGAAGGCTTGAATCGACGCGCCCGAGGGCGTGTAGTACATCGCCGTGGTCAGGCGCAGGCCGGTTTCGTTGCGCAATTCGAAGATCGACTGCACCGAGCCCTTGCCGAAGGTCTGGAACCCCATGACCAGCGCGCGGTTGTGATCCTTGAGCGCGCCGGCGACGATTTCCGAAGCACTGGCGCTGCCGCTGTTGACCAGCACGACCAGGGGCAGATCGACGTAGCGACCGCGGCCGCCGGCAAAGCGTTCGCGGTCCTGCAGGTAGCCGCGGCCGATGGTGTTGACGATCAGACCGCCGGGCAGAAACTTGTCGGCGATGTCCACCGTTTGCTCCAATAAGCCGCCGGGGTTGTTGCGCAGGTCGATGACCAGCGCCCGCAGGCCGCCGGGTTGATCGGAAAATTCCGCGAGGGCGAGATCCAGATCGGCGCTGGTGCGCGCGTTGAATTGAATGATGCGCACGTAGCCGACGTTGCCGGGCCACATTTCGTGTTTGGTGGCGACGGCCTCGATTTTTTCGCGGACGATCGTCACGTCGAAGGGTTCGTTCTTCCCCGGGCGCTTGATGGACATGGTGACGGGCGCGCCGATGGTTCCGCGCAGGCGCAGCACGGCCCAATTCAGCGATTGGCCGGTGGTGTCCACGCCGTCGATGCCGACGATGCGGTCCATGGCCTGCAGGCCGGCGCGTTCGGCGGGCGTGCCGGCCATCGGCGAGATGACGGTGAGGAAGCCGTCGCGGATGCCGATTTCGATGCCGACGCCGCCGAAGCTGCCTTCGGTGTCTTGTTTAAGATTGCTGTAGTCGTTGAGATTTAAAAAACCGCTGTGCGGATCGAGCGCCTGGACCATGCCGTCCAATGCCAGTTGCAGCAGTTCGTCGAGCGGGCGCTTGAGGTTCAGCGTTTGCTGGTAAAAACGGATGCCGTCGAGCAGCACGGCGGCGAGTTCTTTTTTATCGAAGGGCAATTCGCGCGCGAAGGTCCGGCCGTGGGCGACGATCGAAACCGACGTCGGCGTCACGTCGATTTTCACGTCGTCGTAGGGCGTGGGAATCGGCGTGGGCGACGTTTCCTCCAGCGGCGTGGGCGACAGCTCTTCGCCGTTTTCGCGCGCTTTGAGGAATTTTTTCATCTCGGCGGTCTGCACTTCCATGCGCACTTCGGCCTGCAGGAACTCGACGAGTTTCTTGAGCGCCGAGCCGGTCAACTCGCGCCGGTCGACCTTCGCGATGTAGTAGCGGTCGATCAGGTCGAAGATGTCCAGGATCAGCGCTTCTTGCGGATCGTTTCGGCAAGCGGGCAACGCGAGACTCAGTCCGAGACCCAACAGCAGTAAAATTGCGATGACCGAGGTCGTTCGCCGTTTCGGCCTGCGCAACAACGGTACCCCCTTCCAACTCCCCAGGTTCGGGTTTTATAACGGTCAACGCGTTGTTTTGTCAATGTTCGCGCGACCGGCGTTCGGTTGACAGTCTTCGGGGCGCATCTTAGGTTGAGACAATTCACAGGAGGAAACGTTGCGCATCGAACATGTGGAAAGCGGCTTTTTCAAAACCAACACCTACCTGGTCGGCGACGAATACAGCGGAGAAGCGTTGCTGATCGATCCGGGCGGCGACTGGCGGAAGATCCGCGCGATGATTCAAAAGGCGCAGGTGAAGGTCGCGGCGATCGTGTTGACCCACGCCCACTACGATCACGCCAACCGCGTGCAGGAGGCCCAGGCGCTGACCGGCGCGCCGCTGTTGGTGCACCGCGACGATGCGCCGCGCCTGCGGAAAGTTTCCGCGCTCATGCTCGCCGCGCGTCGACGGCCGCATCTGGCGCCGCCGCCCGGCCGTCTGCTGGTCGAGGGCGACACGATCGAAGTCGGCGCGCTGCGCTTCGAGGTCATCCACACGCCGGGGCATTCGCCGGGCGGCATCTGCCTGCGTTATAAAAAAACGATCTTCACCGGCGACACGCTTTTTGCCGGGTCGATCGGCCGCACCGATCTCAAGGGCGGCAGTTGGCCGGCGCTCAAGGCGTCGATCGAAGACAAGCTGTTCATCCTCTCCGACGACATCCATCTGTATCCGGGCCATGGGCCGAAAACGACCATCGAGCGCGAACGCAAGTACAACATCTTCGTCAAACTCAGTCCCGCGCAGATGGATGAAATCATGTTCGGCATCAAGGCGAAGGAGAAAAGCAAAGAGAGCGAAGGGGAGTAGGTTCACCCGCCGGGCGGTATTCCATTACCCCGCCGGGGTGAGGGAGCGCGCCGATGAATCATTTCCCGGGAGCGTGGTTTTTTTGGTGGAGTGCGGAGCGTCCGTGACCATCGGCGCGAGAGTCGATCGCGCGAAGCGCGCGGCCTTGCTCAGCGCTGGGCCAGCAGCGCGTCGCAGTCGATAAATTGCGCGCCCGCCGGGTCTTTCAGCGGCGAATAGCAGTACTCGTACAGATGCGCGATTTCGGTGATGCGGATAAAATTCTCGATCGGATTGCCGAACTCGTCGTACAAATAGCGATCGGGCAGGTAAGCGTACTCGCCGTCGGGCAGCGACCATAAATCCCAATACGCGAAGTCCTCGTGGTACGCCGCCGCTTTGGTGTAATGCTCGATGACCAATTGCGCCTCGCGATCGGTCAGCGGCAGACCGTTGGCCGCGGCAACGACCAGCAGCGCCGACAAGTCCGGATACCATTCGAGATAATCGCCCGCCAGCGGATGGTCCTTCAGCTTGTCCATGCGCGCGGCGAGGCCTTCCAGCAACTCGCGCGCCGTTTCGTTGTCGCCGAAGGTCAGCGCCAGCGACACCGCCGAAACGTGGAACCCCCAGAGCATGTTGGTCGACCAATAGTGGCTGTGCAGGGCGAACATCTCGTACAAACCGCCGTCGCCGTCCCGGCAGTCGTTGCCCCGGTCGTCGCCGTAGCCGATGTACGCGGCGGCGATTTTCGGATTGCACTCGGCGTTGGGAAACAGCAGATCGTAATTGGTGAAGCTGGCGAAATCGTCGACGAAGCCGTACTCGGTGCGCGGCAGGAACACCTCGCCGTTCTCGCCTTTGGTGTAAATTTTATAGCCCTTGTCCACGATGTCCCGGCACATGCGCCCGATCTGCCGGTACAGCTTGATCGCCGCCTCGACCATCTCCGCATCGTCGCTATCGCGGATCAACCGCGCGAGAAACGGCACGTCGCGGAACAGGTACGGAAAATCGTCCTTCGACCGCTTGTTGCGCACGTAGATGTCGCCCCAGGTCGGATTCTCCGGGTTATGCCAGTTGTCGTGCCGCCGCGCCTCTTCCTCGTAGCGCACCGGTTCGTAATCGGCGTAGGCCTGCTCGCCGTCGACCGTTTCATAAGCGTAGCTGCGGTAGAAAATCGTGCGCGCCATCAGGTAGTCGATCACCGGATCCTCGTCGGCCCAGACCATGCCGTCGTAGGTGGCCGACAAGCCGCGCATGTAACCCAGCGCCAACCTGCGCGCGTCGGCGTCGCCGGTGGACAGAAACAGGCCGATCGCCGCGGGCAGCAGGCGCGTAACCTTGGCCGTCGTGTTGTCCGGCGGACTGTCGAAGGTGAAGGTCACCAGGTCGCCCGTTTTTACCGCCTTGGTGTTGGTCCACCAGATCATGTATGGCGGATCGCCGTCGGCGTTGTCTTCCGGCGCGCCGAAGGAATGCTTGGCCGCCCAGCGGAATAAATCGACGCCCTCGTAAAACGATTTCATCGTCTGCGTGAACGCGGCGACCTCGTCGGCCGTGGGGGCCGTGCCTTCCGGCTCGCGCTCGATGGCGAACGGCATGGCCGCGGGTGGATCGACGATGTCCTCGGGCACGGTGTCGTCGTCGTCATCGTCGTCGGGCGTGGCGTCGTCGTCATCGTCGTCGGGCGTCGCGTCGTCATCGTCGTCGTCGGGCGTCGCGTCGTCATCGTCGTCGTCGGGCGTCGCATCGTCGTCATCGTCATCGGGCGAAGCCGAATCATCGTTGTCGTCATCGTCATTGCCGCAGGCCGTCAACAGCAGCGGGAGCATCAGCAACAGAGCGAGAATCCGCAAGGCGTGTTTCATGGTGGAACTCTCCGTGGCTTTTCAAGTCATTCCCAGCGGGCTATTCCATCTTTTATATTATTTCCGCTCACAATGCCATCCAAGAGAGCATCCCGCCGAATCGATTTTTCGGAATTATTGCAGCGGAGCCGCCTTCTCGATGCGCCGCACGCCGGCCCACTCGGAGGCCGACAACGTGCGGGTCAGTTCGGCGACGGTCAGGTTGTAGACCGGGTGCACCAGGTCCGGCGCGATCTGCACCAGTGGAATCATCACGAACGCGCGTTGGGTCATGTACGGATGCGGCACCGTGCACTCGGGATCCTCGACCACCGATTCGTTGTACATGAGCAGGTCGAGGTCGCAGGTGCGATCCTCCCACCGCGTGTCGCGCGTGCGACCCAATTCGCGCTCGATCGCCAGCAATGCGTGCATCAGTTCGTGGGGGGAAAGCAACGTGTCGACCAACACGCAGGCGTTGACGAACAGGTTTTTAGCGACGCCGCCGACGGGATCGGTTTCGTAGAAGTCGCTGACGGCTAGAACGTCCGTACTATCGATAGACGAAAACATCTCGATCGCCCGACGAATCGTGCCGATGCGATCTCCCATGGAACTGCCTATCCCGATTGCAGCCAACGGCATGAAGGGATTATAACATAAAAAGAGAAAGTTCCATCTATTATCGGGATCTTAAAATGAACCGGATCGGATTGCTCGGCGGCTCGTTCAACCCTATCCATCTCGGCCACCTGCGCGTGGCGGAAGAAGTGCGCGAAGCATTGCAGCTCACGCGCGTCGTGTTCATCCCGCTGCACGTGCCGCCGCACAAGGAGCCGGGCGAGATCATCGCCACGCATCACCGGCTGGCGATGACCGAATTGGCGATCGAAGACAACGACGCCTTCGCCGTCAGCGACATCGAAACCAAGCGCGAGGACAAAAGCTACACGCTCTACACGCTGCGCCATTTCCTCAAGGAACTGCCGCCGGACGGCGAACTGTTTTTCATTCTGGGCACCGACGCCTTCGCCGAAATCACCACCTGGCACCGCTGGCGCGAGGTGCTGCCGATGTGCCATTTCGTGGTCATGTCGCGCCCGGGCAAATCCTTCGCGCAGCCGGGCGACGCCCTGCCCGCCGCCTACGCCGAACGCTACCGCGACAAGGGCGACGGCGTCTGGCAGATGAAAGAAGGCGCGCGGCTGATTTTCCTGCCGGTCACGCCGCTGGAGATTTCCAGCAGCGACATCCGTCAACGCCTGCGCGCGGGCGGCTCGGTACGTTACCTCGTGCCCGACGCGGCGATCGGCTACCTCGAACAGCACGGCCTGTACGGCACGACCTCGCCCGGCGCGATCGAGGAGTAACTTTTCTCCGCCCTCATTCCCATACACAACATCAATCCGGTGACGGACAACTGGCCTCGGTGGAAAATCCTACCGATATCCGCACTGTTGCCGCGCATTGTCTCCGCTTGTCTTTTCGAAGCTAAATTGTTAAACTCTCGTCGGTTTTGTTGTTGAGTATCGGGATCGGAACAAGAGCGCAGGGGGTATTATGCGGCTTGTGAAGCTCTTTGCTCTGATCGCGGTGGTTGTTTTCGCACTGTTCGTTTTCCTTCCCGGTTGCGGTGAAGAATCCCCGTCCGGCGATGACGACGAGGCGAGCGGCGCCGACGATTATGTGGACGACCCTGGCGAGTTGGTGTACGACGGCGGCGCCGACGACGGCAGCGACGATTTCGCCGACGAGGACATGGAACCGCCCCTGGGCGCCAATCCCGCCCTCGGTTACGGCCCCTACAAAGTGCGGCAGTTGCACGTGCCCATTCGCGACGACGTGCGCCCGAGTTCCGCCTTCCTGTTCGTTCCGCAGTTGGACGACGAGGAACGCGAACCGCTGCCGACCATCGTCTGGGGCCACGGCATCTGGTCCAGCGACTGGCCGCGCAATCAGCGCGAGATGTTCATTCGCATGGCCTCGCGCGGCTTCCTGATCGTTTACCCGAACATGGACGTGCCCTTCCCCTTCATGCGCGAAGACACGGTGATCAAGGGCGTGGGCACCTACTTGCGGGCGGCGCGGCAGGCCGTGCGCGACGGTTACGCCGATCCGGACCGGATCGTCTTCGGCGGCTACAGCTTCGGCGCGCGCGTGGCGGCGCTGGCCACGGCGACGACTTCCGGGCTCGATCCGCTGAACATCTGGCCCGATCCGGTCGCCTGCGTGTACGAGGCCCTGCCGGATCTGAACGACCAGCCGACGCACCCGATCAACTTCTACGGTCCGCGGCCGACCGAGTACGCGCCGCTGATCGATCCGTCGATTCCGCAGACGATCATCGTCGCCGAGGACGACAGGGCCGTGGTCAACTTCGATCCCAAAACCCACGAGCCGGTCAACGGCCGCGCCTTCTACGAGACGTTGCAGACCGATTACGCGCAATTGATCGTCATCAAAAGCGGCACGACGATCCGCGACCGCGCGCGCCACTCGACCTTCATGGCGCCCAACGACGCGCTGCTGGACGCCCACGACCTGTGGGGCCACATCAAGATCGTCTCGGGCCTGATGCAGTACCACTTCCACCATCGTTCGAAGGAATGGGCTTACGGCTTCATGCGGACGGTGGGCGGCTTTGACAACGCCGGCAACATCATCGTGCACGAGGTGTACGAGCGCGATCTGACCGAACCGGGTCATGGCGAACCGAACACGTCCGACCTCGACAGCCGGAACGACGAAACCAAATAGCGCCGACAAACGACGATCGGCGGACCGGGTCGACCGCGACCTTGTCCGCCGATTTTTTCGGGGACGATCCCTGAACCTGGTATTTGGCTTTCCTGGCGGAAAGTCGCGGCCGGGGCCGACGCCTCCCCGATTCGCCCCGTTGTTTACAACCGAATCCCGATAGGATTTCCGTTGGGTCGATGCCCAAAAAACGTGATGCGCGGTTTGCTCAACCGCCCCAGGGCATGGCGGCGTATTCGGCGAAAATCCGATCATGTAGCGCCTTGAACAACGTCTCGTGGTGACGCTCCCACTCCGCCAACCGTTCCAGGGCCTCCCGCGCGGGGCCCTCGGCTTGCGGCGCCAGGCCGGCGTAAAATTCGGCGAGATCGCGCTCGATCAGGAAGGCCATCCGCAGCACCGGCAGATCCGGAACCATGGCCTCGATCGTCGTTTGCTCGATCATCTCCGAGGCGGCGCGTTCGGTGAAGAAACTCTGGTCGCCGTCGTTGATCGCCGCGCCCTCATCCGCCGCCGCGCCACCGGTCAGTTTTGCCAGCAGTCGTTCGATATACCGGATATGGCCTTGTTCTTCGTTCGCCAGCCGCCGGAAAATACCCACGACCGCCGCGTGCTGCGCCTTTTCCGCGTGGCTCTTGAAAAACTCGTACCCCTCTCTCTCGCGTTCCAGCGCGTAATTCAGAACCCGCTGCACATCCATCCGACACCCCCATTTTGGTTTTGGCGCCGGCTTTGCGCCGCCGCCGGATTTCACTTCCTAGAATACAAATTCCAGGCTCCTGCGCAACAAAAAGGAATCGATGACTTTTTAAACATCCCCGGCTTTAGGCCGGCCTGGCCAGTTTCGCCGCGATCGTCGCCACGTGCTTTCCTTGGAACCGGGCGCCGGCCAATTCGTTTTCGCTCGGCCAACGTTCTCCCCGGCCGCCGGCAATGGTCGAGGCTCCATAGGGCGACCCGCCGGTTATTTCATCGATCCGCGTCTGGCCCTGGAAGGAATAGGGCAATCCGACGACCACCATGCCGTGATGCAGCAACGTAGTGTGAAAGCTCAGGATGGTCGATTCCTGACCGCCGTGTTGCGTGGCGGTGCTGGTAAAGACGCTGCCGACCTTGCCGATCAACGCCCCCTGAGCCCACAGCGGGCCGGTGGAATCCAAAAACATCCGCATCTGGCCGATCATGTTGCCGAACCGCGTCGGCGTGCCGAAAACAATGGCGTCCGCCCATTGCAGATCCTCGTGTGTCGCTTCGGGAATATGCGCGAAAGCTTGTTTGGCTTGCACGGCGCCCATTTTTTCCAGAATGTCCCCGGGCAGGGTTTCGGGCGCCTGGCGCAACCGCACGTCGGCGCCCGGAATTTCGCGCGCGCCTTCGGCAACGGCCTCGGCCATGCGGTAGATATGGCCATAAGTCGAATAAAAGACGATGAGTAACTTCATTTTCTTGCCCTTTCGTTTTCTTTTAATTCCAATAATAAGCACTTCCGGCGCTGGCGCAACTTTTTTTCAGCACCCACACCCGTACGCCTCTTCGTCATGGTCGTTGCTGAAAAAGGGGAAGGAACAATTTACGGAGCATGGCGTGTTTTTCCATAGGCAATTGCCGGATATGCGTATAACATCAGATAATATCGGGCAAGGTCGGAGATCGATACGCGTTGCGCAACGTAATCGCCGCCGCGAAAAAAACGCCGCGCCATGCGCCGCAAGGCCTTGACGCTGCGGACCTCGGCGGCTAGCATCAGTTCCTCGTTCATTGCGAGCGATCGATCTTTATCGTTGTCATACTCGGAGAAAGGCCGGGACGTGGACAGGCTGCGCTAGGCGGGGAGCCAGCGGTGCCCTGTACCCTCAATCCGCTCCAGAGGGGCTGAATTCCCAACCGAGGCCTTAATTCGCTTTGGGTCCGTTGCCCTGGATCAGCAGGTCGGGCCTCACGCGGCAGGCACTTCCGAATCGTGTCAGGACCGGAAGGTAGCAGCACTAAGGATGTTCGTCTGGGCGCCGTGGGTCACCTGGCCATCGCCCCCAGGGAAGAACGCCATGGCAAAAGCGGGTCGACGAAGGGTGCGCAGTCTGTCGACGTTCCGGACCGATCTCCGATCAACCGACAACGAACGTGCGGCAACTCCCGTCGAAGGCGATTCCGGTATGTCATATCTGGTGCTGGCGCGTAAATACCGTCCCCAAACCTTCGCCGACCTGGTCGGGCAGGAGCACGTCACCCGCACGCTCACCAACGCGATCAACCTCAACCGCATCGCCCACGGCTATTTGTTCACCGGCACGCGCGGCGTGGGCAAGACGACCGTGGCGCGCATTTTCGCCAAGGCGCTCAACTGCGAATCCGCCGCCGGCCCGACGCCCGAGCCCTGCGGTCGGTGCGTGTCCTGCAAGGAAATCGCCGCGGGCGCCAGCGGCGACGTGTTCGAAATCGACGCCGCCTCCAACACCGGCGTCGACGACGTGCGCGAACTGCGCGAGAACGTCAAGTACCTGCCGGCGCGCGGACGCTACAAAGTGTACATCATCGACGAAGTGCACATGCTGTCCAAGAACGCCTTCAACGCGCTGCTTAAAACGCTGGAGGAACCGCCGGCGCACGTGGTGTTCATCTTCGCGACCACCGAGCCGCACAAGATTCCCGACACGGTGCTCTCGCGCACGCAGCAGTACGAATTCAAGATGGTCGGGCAGGCGCCGATCCGCGACTACCTGGCCAAGCTGATGGCCGCCGAGGGCGCCCAGGTCGCCTCCGACGTGCTCATGCTCGTGGCGCGCAAGGCCGCCGGCAGCGTGCGCGACGGCCTGTCGTACATGGACCAGGTGCTCTCCTACGGCGCCGACCGGCCGTTGACCGAAATCGCCGAGGTGCTCGGCGTGGTCGACCGGCAGGCGCTGCTGGACATCTCCGAGGCCGTGCTGGCCGGCGATCCGGTCGCGGTGCTGGACGTGCTGGCCCGCCTGAGCGCGTCCAACTGGGACGTCAAGGATCTGCTGGCCGATCTGCTCGAGCATTTCCGCAACCTCGTCGCCGCCAAGGTCGCCCGGCAGCCCGCCGCGCTCATCGACGCCGGCGACGCCGAACTGGTCGCGCTCAAAGCGCAGGTGAAGGACGCTTCGCCGCTCGCCCTCGAACATCTTTTTACGCTGCTGGCCGACGCCGAGGAACTCATTCTGCGCAGCGGCCAACCGCGCCTCGTGCTGGAAATGACCCTCGTACGTCTCGCCGAGGCCGCGACGGTCAAACCGCTGGACGATCTGCTCGACGAGTTGACCAAGCTCAAAGAGATCGCCCTCGCCGGCGGCAACATCGGCGGTTCATCCGCCGGTGCGACGGCAACGCGCGCGCCACGCGCCGGGAAGGTCGTCGAACGCCCCGCGCCGGCAACGCCGTCGAGCGCGCCCGCACCGGAAGCGACGCCCGCGCCGTCCGCGCCCGCGCCCGACGCGCAGGACGATCCGCAGGGCGCGTTGGTGGCCGCGCTCAAAGCCGCGAATATCCACGCGCCGGCCACGTACCTGGCGCAGGGCGAAGTGGAGCGGCTGGGCAACAAACTGATTTTACGCGTCGCCAAAGGGTATCCCGCCAAAAGCCTCGAACGGCAGTTACCGGCGGTGCAGAAACTGGCCGACGATGTGTTCGGCGCCGGCATTAAAATCGAGTTGGAGACGCTGGACATCGCGCCGAAGAATTCGGCACAGGCGAAAATGAACGAACAACGGCAAGCCGACCAGGAACGGCAGCAGATGGTAAAAGAAACGCTGGCCCACGCGGCGGTGCAATGGACGCGCGACCTGTTCCCCGAAGCGGAGGTCACCGTCCGGCCGCTCAACGGTCCGGCGCGCGAGAAATAAGGAGGAACCATGGCCAAGGGTGGTATGGGCAATCTGATGAAAATGGCGCAGCAGGCGCAAAAGCAAATGGCCAAGCTGCAGGAAGAGCTGGCGGAAAAAACGATCGAAGCCGGCGCCGGCGGCGGCATGGTCACCGCGACGGTCAACGGCAAGCAGGAACTGATTTCGATCCGCATCGAAAAAGACGTGGTCGATCCGCAGGACGTCGAAATGCTGCAGGATCTGATCGTCGCCGCGGTCAACGAAGCGTTGCGCAAGGCGCAGGAAATGATCACCGGCGAAATGAATAAAATCACCGGCGGGATGAACATCCCCGGCCTGTTCTGAGCCCATGTTTTTCGATTCGGGACCGCTGAAAGAACTCGTCGACGAGCTGGCCAAGCTGCCCGGCATCGGCCGCAAAAGCGCCGAACGGCTGGCCATGCACCTGCTGCGCGCCTCGGCCGAAGAGGTGCAGGCGCTGGCCGCGGCGATGCTCGAGGTCAAAGACACCATCGGCCTGTGCCCGGTGTGCTTCAACCTGACCGACGTCAAACCGTGTCGCCTGTGCGCCGACGAACGCCGCGACGGCGCGCGCCTGTGCGTGGTCGAGCAGCCGCAGGACGTGCTGGTGCTGGAAAAATCCGGCGCCTTCAACGGCAAGTATCACGTGCTCCACGGCGCGCTGGCGCCGCTGGAGAACATCGGTCCTGAATCGTTGCGCATCGACGAATTGCTCGCGCGCATCGACGCCGGCGGCATCGCGGAAATCATCCTGGCGACCAATCCCAACCGCGAGGGCGAGGCGACCGCCGCGTTTCTGGCCGACCTGCTGGCCGATCGCCCGGTGGAAGTCACGCGCATCGCGCACGGCGTGCCGGTGGGTTCGGATCTCGAATACGCCGACAGCGTCACGCTCAAGCTGTCGCTGGAGGGTCGGCGCAAAATGTCCAAGCCGCAATAGCGCTTGCGCCGCGCCGCCGGATATGCTCTAAAAAATCTGATTCATGCGAAAAAGATGATTGGGGAGCGAGGATGACGTTCATCAATTACAACTCCAAAGAGATCAACTGCAAGATCGTCTATTACGGTCCGGCCCTCTCGGGCAAGACGCGCAACCTCAAAATCATTTTCGAGCGCACGCCCGCCGACCATCGCGGTGAAATGATCTGCCTCTCGCACGAGGACGAACGCACCTGCTACTTCGATTTTCTGCCGCTGTTTCTGGGCAAGATCCGCGGTTTCGCCACGCGCCTGCATCTGTACAGCGTGCCGGGCAACGTCGTGTACGACACGAACCGGCAGATGATCCTCAAGGGCGTCGACGGCCTGGTGTTCGTCGCCGACTCGCGCCGCGAGCGCCTCGACGAAAACATCGAGAGCCTCGAGAACATGAAAAAGAACCTCGAGTCGCACGGCTACGACCTCGCGCGCATTCCGCTGGTTTTCCAGTTCAACATGCGCGACTTCGCCACCTCGATGGACCCGGCCGAGCTGGCCCGCGCGATCAACCCCGACGGCCTGCCGCAGTTCCTCGCCAACGCCAAGGCCGGCGAAGGCGTCACCGAAACCCTCAAAGCCGTCAGCCAACTCGTGTTGAAAGATTTGATCAAGGCGAAGTGAGAGAAAGAAATGGCTGATCAAAAGCCATCGGATGATCCACGCGAAGAATTCCTGAAAAAGTTTGAAAAGCTACAACAACTTTCGACAAAAATTTTACATCAAGCCCAATACAGTCCTAGAGTTAAAAAGGAGGAGATTTTTCTGACACAAAATCCTTTTCCTTTGGTTGCTTTTCTGTTCGCGAAAGCCCAGGATAAAAGATCGAGATCGTTTTCTTTATTATTGAAAAATGATTTTTATCAAGACGCCGAAGCGATCGCGCGGATGATGGCCGAAGCCTATTTTCATTTACGATATATTCTTATGGATAAAAAAGAACATGCTGTGATGTGGCTCCATTATTATAATATTGAAGCACTGAAGGAACTGGAGAAGAGAAAGGAAAAAGTCCAAACCGATGAAACTACCGCTCTTTATAAAAAGGTAAAATTTTTCGGCAAGGATTACCTTCGAAAAAACAAACTCGAAGTTTTCCAAAACTCGTCAAAACCTTCTTGGAAATGGTTTCGCGAAAACTGGCACCCTGAAAAAAACCTCTCCGATTTAATTAAAAAATTGACCGACAATCCTGACCCTAGCAAATTTATGGATAACAGTATTTACAATTTCTTTTATTCATCCGTAAGCCAGTGGATCCACTCAAGCCCTTTTTGTATGATCAATTTCATCGATGATAACGATGTGCCAATAATAAACTTTTTTAAAAATTCTCAAATCGAATTGGCAATGATCGTTGCTTATCTATCGCTTTCATATTCTCTACACATATTGGCAACCGAGCTTGAATATGCCGAGTCGGAACTTGTCCTAAAACTCGTACAAGAACTGAATCTGATTTTTTAAACTGAAGCCCTGAGTATACGTGTTCGTACAACAGTAGATTACTTCCACCTTCGACAAAACCACGGTGAGCATGTCAATCGATACACCTGCGGCGCTACTCGAAATGATGTGGATACGCACTCATCGGCACCGGTTGTAAGCCCCCTACTCCCCTACGTCCTCTTCATTTTTCTCCTTTGCCTTGATGCCGAACATGAGTTCGACCATCTGGGCGGGTCCGGGTTTATCCGTATTAAGAAAACGCACCGACGAGCCTCGCGGCGTGCGGCCGGAAAGTCTCAAAATAATGCGGCAAAGGGAATGACGACGCGGGGGCTGTCGTAGCCCGGCTGGCCGTCGCGCGCCTGGAACACGTGCAGGCGCATCTGCTGCGGCTCGAACACCACCGTGTGCAGCGTGATCCACGGACCGATGATGAACGAGGGCGTGAAGCCCACGTCGGCCATTGCGTTGAGCGCTTCCATGACCTCGACGTTGTCGTCCTTGGCGGCCGCGTGCAGCGCGCGCTTCATGCCCATGTACTGCCCCGAACTGTACAGCAGCGGAATCGAGCGTTCGCGTTTTAGGTAGTGGTTGGCGTTCAGCAGCGTGTCGGTGCGCGACAGGCGCTGATCGACCAGCGGGTTGCGCGCGACGGTCAGGTTGTCGCTCGGGCGGCGATGTGTGGCGCGGCCGTCGGCGTGCGCGCCGTCGCCGTTGTATTCGAGCACGCCGGCTACCTCGTCGTCGGCGCGGCCGGTCGCCGGGAACGCCAGATGATACAGGTACTGGCCCATTTGCGGCATTGCGTCGAGCATCGCGTCGGCGTCGGCGGGCACGCTGGTCGGTCCCATCTTTTCCAGCACGCGGCGCAGGGCGAGCGTGCCGGGCACCAGGCCGTCGTCGGCGTTCGCTTTGTACTGGTTGAGCGACACGTGAATCACCGCGCAGGCGCCGTGCTCGTTGATGCCGCTGATGCAGCCGATGTCGCCGACGAAGGTCACGTTGATCCAGCGCGGCGCGTCGTCGGGCGCATAGGCGACGATCAACTGGTGGTCCATGATCGAGTTGACCGGGTCGGTCATCCAATCGAAATTGCGCGCCAGCAGCGTCGAGCCGTCCGTGCGGTTCTTGCCCCACACGCTCAGGCTCGAACAGGCGAACGAGCCGATCAGCCAGTCGCCCATGGTGTTCATCAGTTGCAGGTCGGCCAGCGTCACCTCGTGCGGCTGGCGGCCCGGCAGCGTCACCAGGAGCTGCTCCGCCCCCAGGGCGTCGCGCAGGCCCGCGAGCATCCCGGTCAGTTCGTCGCCGTATTCGCCCCAATCAAAGCGCGGCTGCAAGGCGAGCAGCGCGTCGTAATCCTGCTTGAACTCGCTGAGCACGAACGCGCCGTAGATGTTGAGCATGTTCATGATCTCCGGCGCGAGCAGATAGCCGTGGTTGTAGCCCATCTGCCGGTGCGAGCCGCGCAGCTTGAGCACCCGCGCGCCGCCGAGCCAGGTGAGCGTCGCCGTGCCGTCGGGCGAAACGATCGTCTTGTTCGCCGTGATCGGCAACGCCGCCGGTGGATGAAATTTGCTCCCGCATGCCGCCGTGGTCAAAGTCAGTAAGAATAGAATCAGCAACGCGCGCAGGGGTTTCATGAAAATCTCCATCATCCGAATCGCTTTCTAAGCACGCTGTGCCGGTGGGTGAACAGGATGTTCACAAAGGCGCGCAGCAGCGGGCGCAGCGGCGCGAGGCGCGGGGCGAAGGTCAGGCGGTCGCGCAGGCGGCAGCGGCCGGGATCGAGCGCTTCGAGCGTGCGCTCGTGCCGCCAGAAACGGTTGGTCCAACTGAAGGACTCTTCGACGAAGCCCTCGCCGGGGCGCACCTCTTTGAGGATCAAACTGTGCAAATCGACCGGCAGCAAGCCGAACAGCAGCAGCCGACTGCGGAAGAGCACCTCGCCGGTCGGCGCTTCATTCAGATTGTAATCGTTCAGGCGGCGCGGCCAGGTCATGCGCAGCAGCGGGCGCAGTTCGGCGTTGACGCCGCGCATCGTCGACACGGTTGTCCACAACGCCTCGCGCGAGATGTTCAAGTCGGATTGAAAACTCAGTTCGATCATACGTTGAATCGTACGTGCATGATTTCCCCGTCGCTGAGCACGTAGTTTTTGCCTTCCACCTGCAGCTTGCCGGCGTCGCGGCACGCCTTGAGCGAGCCCAGGTCGATCAGCGTCCGGTAGGGGACGATCTCGGCGCGGATGAAGCCGCGTTCGAGGTCGGAGTGGATCGACCCGGCGGCCTTTTGTGCGGTGGTGCCGGCGGGCACGGGCCAGGCGTGGCAGTCGTCGTCGCCGACGGTGAAGAAGCTGATCAGATGCAACTGCGCGAACGCCGCGCGGGCGATGCGGTGCGCAGCCGGCTCGCCCAACCCCATTTCGGCGGCGAAGGCGTCCTGCTCGTCGGGCGGCAGCGTGGCGACCTCGGCGGCGACGGTCAGGCACACGGGAATCGCCTGGCGGCCCCACAGCATCGCGGGCGCGGGCAGCGGCGCGTTGTCGGGCGGCGTGTTTTCGTCGAGGTTGATCACCAGCAGTTGCGGCGTGAGCGTGACGAGGTTCAGGCCGGTCAAGCCGGCGCGGTCGTGCTCGTCGAGTTCGGCGCTCCACAGCGGCTGTTCGTTTTCGAGCAGCTCTTTGGCCTTGAGCACGGCGTGTTTGCGCGTCGCGTCCATCGGCTGCACGTGTTCGCGTTCGAGCAACCGCTCGAGGGCGAACAGGTCGGCGAAGATCATCTCGCCGTCGAGCTTGGCCAGGTCGCGCGGCACGTCGGGCTCGTCGGCGGCGGCGGGCGTCATACAGGCGCGCACCACGTGGATGAACAGACTCGATCCCTTGATCAGATCGAGGTAACGCTCCATTTCGCTGCGGCGCTTGCCTTCGCCGGCGCCGGGCCAGGCGGCTTCGCGCGCGCGAATTTCCGCGTAGGTCGTTTTCTTCGGACGATAAATCTCGACCAGCTTGTCCAGCCGCGGATCGGGCACCTTGACCGTGGCGATCTGCGCCTTGCCCGCATCCTGACCGGTCAACGCGGCCAGCAGCGTCGATTTGCCGCACCCGGCCAACCCGATGACGGTGACGTCCATAACCAGCTCCTTCGTTTCAGAGGCACGAGCAAGATACCGCGCCCGTCGCCGCTGTCAAGGATCGGAGTGATTGTGGAAGGTCGACTACAACTGCGCCAGCTTGCGCTCCCAGTCGGCGACGCGTTCGGCGGTGAGGTCCTCGGCGCGCAGGGCGTCGGCGCGCTCGGCGGCGATGGTGTTGCCGTTCAATTCGATTTCGATAAAGCCGTCGCGCAGCAACCGGGCGGCGACATCCTCGCGATCGCCGGTGGTCAGGTGCTCTTTCACGCCGAGGTTGGTGATGCCGATCACGCGGCCGACCTGATCGAAGCGGCGATGGCCCAGCGCAAACGGGCCGGTGTCGACCGCGCCGGGCGCCAGTTGCGCCTCGCTGGGACGCTTGGCGAGCTTGCATTCCGGGCGCTCGTTTTCATCCTTGAGCGACAGTTTGACCTGCGCGAGTTTGCCCATGCGCGTGCGATGCAGCGACAGTTCGTAGAGCGCCCTTTGCTGCCGCCAGGCCAGGATGTCGCGCCCGTGTTCGTGTTGCACGGTCGCGTTGAGCCGTTCGGCCAGCTCGCGCACCTGACGATCGGCCCGCAGCACGGTCAGGTAATTGCGAACGAACAGACCCAGGGCCGTCAAAAGCAGCGCGGTGGCCGCAATCCACCCGGTCAGTTGCATGCGTGATTCCCTCCGTTCCGGAATGTCCGCTGAGTGCAATACATCAATGGTAGAGTTCGATTATAAGCGCAAAGTTCAATTTGGCGAGCGGGTTTGCGACATGCCGCCGGTTGGGCAAGGCGGCGAGGATTCGGCCGGCGGTGAGGCCGGTTCGGCGTGGAAGGGCCGCGGTCGCCGCGCCGATTTCGCAGTCAATTTGATGGGTTACAAAAAAACGTCGTCATCGAATTGACAAACGGCCGGTGAGTGGATGTTTTTAACGACAAGCCATCAGGGGCCACATAGCCTGTGGCCGTTTCGATTGTGGGACATAAAAATAAGAGGGAGATAGAAAATGAAAATAAACCTGACCAACAAATCGGTTTTAATGACCTTGCTTCTCGTGTTCGCTCTCGCTTCATCGCTGACGCTGGTTGCGTGCGGCGATGACGATGACGACGACGATAACGACGATTTGGCCGACGACGATGACGATATCGCGGATGATGACGACGATGACGACGCCATCGATGACGACGACGATACCGGCGACGATGACGACGACACGATCGAAGAGGCCGACATTCGCGCGCTGCATCTGTCGCCTGATGCCGGCGTAGTGGATATCTACGTCGACAATTCGCTGCTGTTCGTCGAAGGACTCGACTTCACCGAAGGCACCACCTACGGCACGGTGGCGGCCGGCGACTACGTGCTCAACATTCTGCCGACCGGCGGCGACCCGGCCACCGACAGCGTTTTCGACATTCCGGTCACTCTGGAGGCCGCGAGGGACTATTCGGCGGTCGTCTATGGCGGATTGCCGGTCAAGGGCTCGGGTTTGAGCGCCTTCCTGATCGTCGATGACACCACCGATCTGGCCGCCGGCAGCTTCCGGTTGTTTGTCGGCCATACGGCCGACGGCGTCGGCGAAGTGGACATCTGGAACATTCCGGAAATGGGCGATCCGACGCTGATTCTCGAGGATGTCGACTACGGCGACTACGCGTTCCTGGATCTGCCGGCCGCCGCATACACCCTGGGCTTTGACTCCGACAACGATGAATTGCCCAACTACATCTTCGAGATTCCGGAGTTGGCCGCCGACGCGCAATACAACGTCTTTGCCGTGCTGGACGGAATGGACTTGTTCCTGATTGCGCAGCTGCCGGACGGCTCCACGGTCCAGATCGATCCGTCGCCGATTTTCTAAAGTCGGTAACGCAACTTTCTCAACCAAGCGCCCGCTTCCGGCGGGCGCTTTCATTTGCCGAAGCCGAGAACCGGATGTCCGCGTTGATGCGGGCATCCGGTTTTTCGTCGCGCGATGATTTTCCCGCCGCATTGGTGTATAACAAAGCGGAAACCGACAATGGAATCGTGTGTAAAACCCTGACGGGGAGCGGGGAACGCCCTGATGAGCGAACGCGATCGGCCTTTGTACATCGTGCCGGCCTACAACGAAGGCGCGAACATCGCCGTGGTGATCGCCGACCTGCTGACCGTGGCGGCGCCGGAGGAAATTCTGGTCGTCAGCGACGGCAGCACCGACGACACCGCCGCGGTCGTGCGCCGCACGCCGGTTGCGTTTCTCGAACTGCCCTTCAACAACGGCGTGGCCACGGTGCTCAAGGCGGGCTTCGGCTATGCGCTGCGCCATCGGTTTCCCTATGCCGTGCAGTTCGACGGCGACGGGCAGCACATCGCCGCCGAGGCGGAAAAAATCCTCGCCCCGGTGCGCGCGGGACAATGCGACATCGCCGTGGGCTATCGCTTCGGCAAGAGCCGCATCGTGTCGTCCAAGGCGCGCGTGGTGGGGCGGATGCTCATCAGCGGTTTTCTGATTCTGCTGACCGGCCAATACCACGCCGATCCGACCAGCGGTTTTCGCGCCTATTCGCGCCGGGCGATCGAGCGTTTCGCGCATGACTTTCCCGACGAGTTCCCCGAGGTCGAATCGATCGTGCTGGCGAAGAAATTCGGCCTGCGTCTGCACGGCGAGCCGGTGACGATGCGGCCGCGGCGGGGCGGCAAATCGTCGATCAAATTTTTCGGATCGATCTACTACATGATCAAGGTGACGCTCGCGTCGCTGATCATGATGCTGCGCCGGTACTGACCGGCCGGGAGCGAAGGCGATGGAGCATGCGGCGAATCTGACCGAATTGCTGGTGCGGCAGAAGATCATCGCGGCGGTCTTCATCGTGCTGATCTTCCTGCTGACGATCGAGTTCATCCGCCGGCGCGCGCTCAAGGAACGCTACGCGCTGTTGTGGCTGGCGGCGAGCGTCGTGCTCATTCCGCTGGTGCTGTGGTACGAACTGCTGCTGAAAATCAGCAAGGTGCTGGGCATCGCCTATCCGCCGGCGACGATTCTGCTGACGGCGATCGTCTTCATCATTCTCATTTTGTTCCACTTCTCGGTGGCGCTGTCCAAAACGCGCCGCCACGAGGAAAAGCTGTTGTTGCGCATCGCCGAACAGGACGAACGCCTCGCCGCGTTGGAGCGGGAAATGACGCAGTTGAGCGCCAATCTTCCGCCGACGAAAAACGATGCGCCGGAAAGCGGCGGCGGGTGAACGGGCCGATGACGACGCGGCGGGAAGGCATTTCGTTCGACGAGAAAATCGCCTGCCTTACCCTGGATGTGGAAGAGGATTACGACGATTTCGTCGGCGCCTTCAACATCTATCGCCATCATCGCGACGAACTCGAAGCGCTGGCCGCTCTGTTTCGCGCGCACGAGGCGCCGCTGTCCGCGTTCATCCGCACCGACCTGCTCGCGCGTTACGAGGGGCTGGGCGAATTTCTCACCCGGCTGGCGGCGGACCGGCATTGCCATTCGCACAGCCACCGGGTCGACGGCCCCGACTCGTGCGCGCAGATCGCAGCTTCGCGCGCGGCGTTCGCGGACTATTTCGGTCGGCCGCCGTTGGGGTATCGCGCGCCGCTGGGCATCCTCAAACCGGGCGACGTCGAGTGCATCAAGGCGCAGGGATTCGGCTTCAGCGCCAGCGTGTTCCCATCGTACCGCCCGGGCGCGTTCAACAATCTGTCGTTGCCGCGCACGCCGTTTTTCTACGAGAACGGCCTGTTGGAAATTCCCTTCGCCGCGTTCCCGCGCGTGCGCTACACCATTTCGCTGAGCTACCTCAAGCTCGTCGGCCTGGCGGCTTTCAAGGCGTTGGTGCGCGCGTGCGGCTTGCCCAATCCGCTGGTGTTCGATTCGCACTTTCACGATTATATCGTTTGCCGGGAAAGTCTGGCGCGCGTGCCGCTTCGCTACCGGCTGCCGTGGGGACGCAACCTGGCAAAGGGAACCGACTATTTCCGGCATTTTCTCGACCTGCTGCGCGCGGAAGGATACCGGTTGATCACGATGACCGAACTGTATCGGCTGACGAAGGAAAAAGCATCATGCGGATCGTCCTGATAACCCAAGATGCCCCGATCTACCTGCACGAATTTCTGTTTCGGTTTTTTCGCCGGCTGCAAACGACGCACCATCAAATCGTCGGCGTCGTGGTGGAATCGTCGCTGACCAAGCCCTTTTTCAGCGAAGTGTTTTATCGCCTGCGTCTGTACGGTCCGTGGGATTTTCTGCGCACCGGATTGATGATCCTCGGCAACAAACTGTGGTCGACGCTATACGCGCTGGGTCTGTCGAAACGTTGCGCGTCGGTCGGCAACGTCATCCGCGAGTTCGCCTTGCCGCGGGTGAAAACGGCGGGCGTCAATTCGCCGGCGTTCCTCGAATTCGTCCGGAGCAACGACGTCGACTTGGTCGTCAGCGTCGCTTCGCCGGTTCTCTTTAAAAAGGAGTTGCTGCAAACGCCGAAGCGCGGCTGCATCAATTACCATTCGGCGCTGCTGCCGCGCTACCGGGGCATTCAGCCGCTGTTCTGGGCGTTGCTCAACGGCGAGCCGGAGGTCGGGGTGACCGTCCACGAGATGGACCGCAAACTGGACAACGGACCGATTCTCGTGCAACAACGGATTCCGGTCGAAGCGGGCGACACGCTGCATAGCCTGTATTGGAAGACCTTCGCGGTCGGGCCGGCCGCGCTGCTGGCCGCCTTGGACCTGTTGGAAGCCGGCGAGGAAAAACGGTTGCCGAACGCGGCCGAGAACGCCACGTACTTCGGCCATCCGCAACCGGAGGATACGCGCAACCTCAAACGACAGGGGAAACGGCTGTATTGAGCAAACCGGCGCAAAAAATCGCCCTGCCGCGCGCGGCGATCGTCGTGGTCACCTACAACTCGGCGGCGCATATCGACGCGCTCGCGGCGAGTTTGCGCGCGGACGAGCCGGTCGGCTATCGGCGCGAACTCATTTTTGTGGACAACGCGTCGACGGACGATACGACGGCGCGCCTGCACACGGCATTGCCCGAGGCGGTGGTGCTGATCAACGAAGCGAACCTCGGTTTCGGCGCGGCCAACAACCGGGGCGCGGCCGAAGCCCGCGCGCGCGGCGCCGAGTTCGTCGCCTTTCTCAATCCCGACACGACAGTCGAACCGGGATGGCTGGAACCGCTGCTGCATGCGCTGCGCGCCGATCCCGACCTGGGCGCGGTGCAGCCGCTGCTGGTGGACGGGCGCGATCCGCAGCAGGTCGTCAGCGGCGGCAACGTCGTGACCTTCCTCGGCTTCGGCTATATGGGCGGTCACGGCCGGCGCGCGGACCGGGTGGAAGCGGGCTTGCGCGGCTGCGCCTATGCCAGCGGCACATGTTTGGCCATGCGCACCGAGGAGTTCCTCGCCTGCGGCGGATTCGACGAGCCGTTTTTCCTGTACGTCGAGGATCAGGATCTGGGCTGGCGGTTGCGGCTGGCGGGCAAGAAAGCGGCCACGGCGACCGCGGCGCGCGTGCGGCACCATTACGAGTTTCACAAGGGCGCGGCGAAATTTTACTGGCTCGAACGCAACCGCTGGATTTTTTTGGCGACGCATTTCCAGGCGCGCACGCTGGCGCTGCTGCTGCCCGCGCTGCTGATCGTCGAGCTGGGCCTGTGGGCGTATTTCCTTTTCGCCGGCATGGCGGCGGCGAAGGCGCGCGCGGCGCGCGATTTCTTCCGGCCGGACATCGCGGCGTGGCGGCGGGCCAAGCGCGCGACGCTGCAGCGCGAGCGGCGCTTGTCCGACCGCGAACTGGCCGCGTGGTTGACCGCGGAAATCGAATTGCCCGGCGGCGATCCCTGGCCGGTGCGCGCGGTGTTGAACCCGTTTTTGCGCGCGTACTGGGCGTTGATCAAACGGTTCATTTAACGGAGCGAAACGCATGACCGAAACGCGACCGACGATGCATGAGCGCAAGGCGAAGCTGCTGAGCGCGCTGTTGGTCGTGTTGCTGGCCGCGGCGGCCGCGTTGTTTTTCTACGCGACGAACTTTCGCGCCCTGCACAATCCCGACGCGATGAAGTACGCGCAGATGTCGCGCGATATCTTGCGCGGCGAAGGGTGCGCGATGGAGGAAATTCACCCGCGTTCCTTCGCCTTCGTCACCGACGGCGGCGACCTGCGGCGCGAAAATCTGGCCGTGCCCATGCGCTATTGTCTGTCGCAATCGGTGGTGGCGGGCGCCTTTGCGGTTTTCGGCGAGAAGGACAGCGTCGCGGCGCTGACGACGACGGCGCTCTATCTTTTGTCGGTGTTGATCTTTTACGTACTGGCCGGCCGCTTGCTCAACCCGGCGGAAGCGGCGCTGGCCGCCGCGTTGTTTGCGCTCAACGGCCAGGTGCTGACCTACGCCGTTTCGGGCCTGACCGAATCGCTGTTTCTGCTGCTGGCGCTGGCGGCGCTGTGGTGGCTGTTGCGCGCGGAAACGAGCCCGTGGAACGCGTTGGGCGCGGGGTTGGCGCTGGCGGCGCTGTGGTTCACCAAGGATCTGGCCAAGGTGTTCGTTGCGCTGGCGGTGCTCGGCGCGCCGTGGCTGCTCGCCAAACGCCGGCTGCTGACGACGGCGCTGTTGCTTGTCGGCCTGGCGGCGGGGTACGTCGCGCTCGACCGGCTGGAAGGGCGGATCAACCACGAGGCGTGGCGGCGCCAGGCCGCGAATATACAATACGATCAGGAGTTGATCGCCGCGCACGCGCCGCGTGAGAATTCGTGGGCGACACGTTTGATCGGCAAGTTCGGCGGCGGCGTGATTTTGCAGTATTCGGCGCTGTTCCCCGGTCACACGCTTGAGCGTTCGCTGACGCCGGTGAATGAAGCGCGCGTGTTCGAAGACAACCAAGAGGTTTTTATCGCCAAGTGGAAAACCAACGCCGCGGTGACGGCGCGCAGCTTTTTCACTGCTGCGTTCAATCCGCTGATGTTTCTATTTTTTGCCTTGTTTCCCTGGCTGCGGCGCGATGACGAAACGCAACAGCGGCGCCTGCATTGGTGGACGATCGCCGCGCTGGCGGCGTTCTTGTTCGTTTGCCTGTTTTTGTTTTCGATGACGCGCTACCTGCTGGCGCTCACGCCGTTGGTGACGTTGTTTGCGGCGGCGACGGCCGGGCGGCTGACCGAGAAAATGTTTGGCGGGCATGCGCGCCGCCGACTGACGGCGACGATCGTTCTCGCCGTGCTGATGCTGTACCCCTACGCGTTGACGGCCGGGTCGGATGCGCTGACCCACATCACCGATCGCGAAGCGCGCCAGGTGCGGCGGATCGACGCGGCCGGAGTGCAGGCGCTGGGACGCTTTATCCGCGAACAAACGCAACGCGCGGACGTGCTGGTCAGCGACGTGCCGTGGTTGAGCCTCTGGCAGGGCGATCGGACGTCGGTCTGGCTGCCGGTCGACATGGAGCAACTGACCGTGCTGCGCCGCCGTGTGCATGTCGATTGGTTGCTGCTGACCTTTCAGTACCCGTGGAACATGCAGCCGTGGCGCGAGTGGCTGGCCGACTTCGTGAAATCCGGCGAACCGGTGCGCGACGGCTTCCGCTTCGCCACGGCCTATCGTCAGGGCTCGACCATTTTCTATTTGTTCAGAGCCGAAGAAGAAGCCGTTCAATCCGCCATGCCGTGATGGTCGTCGCGACGGCGGACCGGCGCGCGGATAGCCAATCCGATGAAAAATGGTTTATGGTAACGACGCACACCGAAAACGAGGGTCGAACCGAACCATGCGAGCCGGCGCCGCAAATCCGAAATGGCCTATCCTGATTCTGCTGGGCGGCGTGGTCGTCGTTTTTCTTCTGAACGTTCAGCATCAGGCGCAGCAGGGAAGCTTCGTGACGGGGCATCTGGCGTTGGCCGAAAACCTGGCGGCCGGCCATGGATACGCTTTGTCGCCGAGCGAACCGCTGTTCAGCCCGCTGTGGGGCTATGCGTTGCTGACGGCCCTGTTGTTGCCGCTGGGTTCGCCGGCGACAGGGCTGTGGTTGCTGCAATTGGTTTTATGCCTGACGACCCTCGCGGCGTTTTACCGTCTTTTTGCGCTCTCGCCCAAGGGACGGCATCTCGTTTTCCTGCTGCCGTTCGCGGCGTTGCTGTCGGTCAAATGGCCCGACGCGCCGGCCGGTTGTCTGTTGTTTTTCCTGTGGGCCGGCTTGTATCGTTATGCGTCCGCCGGTCGACGGGGCGCGTTGCTCGCGGCCGGTTGCGCGGCGGCGTTGCTGGCCAACTTCCGCAGCGAATATTTGTTGTATCCCGCGCTGCTCGCGGTGGCGGCCGCGCTGCCGTCGTTTCGCGCATGGCGCCGGCGCCTGCTCGTGGCGGCCGTCGTGCTGTTGCTGGCGATGCTCGCGGGATTGGCGCCCTGGTCGTGGCGCGCCCACCGTCACGGCGGGCCGTGGCTGCTGTCGGCGACCAACGGGGGCGGCGTGGCCTACATTTCGCTGGGACAACTGCCCGGCAATCCGTGGGGCATCCGACCGGTCGACGATGTCATGTGGGAAACGGTGCGCGAAAACGGCCTGGCTTCTCCTTATTCGTTTGCCGGCAATGCGCTGCTGTTGAAGGATTTCCGTGAGGCGATCGCGGCGCACCCCGGCGCTTTCGCGGGCAAGGCGCTGCTGAACGTGGGCCGCGTCGCAATCGGCGGTTTGTACGTCGGCGAATACGACGCGTGGACGATTTCCGAGCAGCGCCGTCAGGAGATCGACGCGATCGTCGTACGCGAGGGTCGGCTCGCCGTCTTGCGGCAGGCGCGGCCGAGCGAAGCGGCGGCGTTGGCGGCGCAGTTCGTTTTCAATAAACTGTACGCCGTGCTGTTTTTCGGTTTGCTCGTCGCGTGGATTTTCGCCGGGCGGCGAATGTGGCGCGGCGAAAAACGGTTGTTGGTCGGCCTGACGGCGGCGCTCTTGCTTTATAAACTGGCGTTGGTCGGGCTGTTGCAGTACGAACCGCGCCATCTCAACGCGGTCTATTTGCCGTTGCTGGGCCTGGTCATGACGGCCCCGCCCGGTTGGTGGCGGCGACTTGCGCCGGGCAAGGATCGGCCGCCGGACGAGGAGTGACGCATGTGCGGATTTTGCGGCGTGGTGTCTTACGCCGCCGCGCCGACGACTCCGGCGCAGATCGAGAAGATGACCGCGACGATGACCCACCGCGGGCCGGACGACGCGGGCGTGCATCTGCTCGCCGGCGGGCGCGTGGCGCTGGGCCACCGGCGGTTGTCGATCGTCGACCTGTCGACCGCCGGGCATCAGCCGATGAGCAACGAGGACGGCACGGTCTGGATCGTTTACAACGGCGAGGTCTACAACCACGAGGCGTTGCGCGCCGAGCTCGAGGCCGCCGGGCACCGCTACCGCAGCCGCACCGACACCGAAACGCTGCTGCACGCCTACGAACAATGGGGCATCGATTTCCTGCACCGCCTCGAGGGCATGTTCGCCTTCGCGCTGTACGACGAGCGCGCCGACAAGCTCTGGCTCGTGCGCGACCGCATCGGCGTCAAGCCCTGCTATTACACGCTCCAGGGCGGGCGGTTGCTGTTCGCCTCGGAGATCAAGGCGATCCTCGCCCACGATGCGATCACGCCGGAGATGGACGAACTCAGTGCCTTTCATTACCTGACCTTCATCACCACGCCCGCGCCGCGCACGATGTTCAAGGGCATCGACAAGCTGCCGCCGGGCCATTGCCTGGAACTCGACGGGCACGGCGAAAGCCGGCTGCACCGCTGGTACGACGTGTTGGGCGCGGAGCCCTTCGTGCCGGTGACCGACGAACGCGAGGCGACCGCGACGATCGTCGAACTGCTGCGCGAGTCGATCCGTAAACGCATGATGGCCGATGTGCCCTACGGCGTGTTCTTGTCCGGCGGCGTCGATTCAAGCACCAACGTCGCGCTGATGAGCCAATGCACCGATCGCCCGGTGCGCACCTTCACCGTGGGCTTCGCCGAGGACGAAGCCTTCAACGAAATGCAGTACGCACGTAAAATCGCCGAGCTGTTCGGCACGGATCATCACGAGGTGCTCATTGACGAAAAGGATCTCGAAAATTTCATGCCCGACCTGATTTTCCACCAGGACGAACCGATCGCCGACTGGGTGTGCGTGCCGCTGTATTACGTCTCCAAGCTGCTGCGCGATTCGGGGACGATCGTCGTGCAGGTGGGCGAGGGCGCCGACGAAATCTTCTGCGGCTACCCGGGCTATATGGAATTTCTGCGCAGCTACCGCCGCTACTACACGCGCTACATGAAACTGCCCGGCACATTGCGGCGTACGGCGTATGGCGTCTGGCGCGGGCTGGGGCTCGAAGGGCGCGGCTCGGAGTTCATCGGCGAAGCGCTGCGTTTGGGTGCGGAGGATCAGGAGCTGTTCTGGGGCGGTTCGATCATGTTCAAGGGCCGGCGCAAAAACCGGATCTTGGCCGCGCCCGAACGGTTCGCCGGACACGACAGCTACGATTTGGTGATGGAACAGCTCGACCGCTTCGACGGCCTGCGGCCCGGCGCGGACATCCTGGACCGCATGATCTACCTCGAATTGAAAATCCGCCTCGCCGAACTGCTGCTGATGCGTGTGGACAAGATCACCATGGCGACGTCCATCGAAGCGCGCGTGCCGTTCCTGGATCACAAGCTGGTCGAGTACGCGCTGCGCATTCCGCGTTCGCTGAAAATCAAGAACGACGTGTCCAAGTACATTCTCAAAGAGGCGGTGCGCGATCTGCTGCCCGGCGAGATCATCGGCCGGCCCAAGCAGGGCTTCGGCGTGCCGGGCACGCGCTGGTTCCGCGAAAAGCTGCTGCCCTTCGCGCGCGATTCGATCATACACTCCCGCTTGTGCGAGCGGGATCTGATTGATTATTCGTTCGTCGACACGATGTTCGAGAAGTACACGAACAAGCAGAGGGATTATTCGATCTTCCTTTGGACTTTGATCAATTTATCAAAATGGTATGATTTTTGGGTAGCGAAGGATCGAAGTTGAACCCGTTGACCACCGGAGAGTCGGTCGATAACTTTGCGCATAAAGGTTCACCCCGATGAACAAGGTGCTTGAGAACATCGCCAAACGGATTCTGCCGGAAACGCTGGTGGTGAAGATTGCCAAAAATCGGGAACAAAAAGCCAAGCAAAAAGCGAAAGAGACGCTGCCGGAAATCTCCGAAGAGGAATTCCGGAAGATCCTGACCGACCATCTGCATTTACAGGCGGGCGACCTGGTGATGGTGCATAGCGGCTTGGGCAGCCTGCGACGAACATTTCCTTTCGAGCGAATTTTACCGATCCTTCTGGAAACGATCGGCGAGCGGGGAACGATTTTATTTCCCACCTATCCGCAATTGGGCTCCTATGATTTTCTGTGCAGCGGCGAAGTTTTCGATTTGCGCAATTCGCCTTCGTTCACCGGCGGCCTGACCGAAGCGGCGCGTCGGCATCCGCGGGCCGTGCGTAGTTTGCATCCGACGAAATCGGTCGCCGCCATCGGTCCGCTGGCCGAGGAACTGTGCCGCGACCATCACCAATCGCCTTATCCGTACGGCGCGCAAAGCCCGTATTTTAAACTGACGGAACATGAAGGGAAGATCGTGGGACTTGGCGTCAGCACGGCCCGCCTCTCGTTCGTGCATACGGTCGACGACGCCCTGCGGGACGATTTCCCGGTGTTCCCCTATCACGAAAAGATTTTTTCCGCCCCTTGCCTTGACGCCGCCGGAAACGACTGCGTCGTCGAGACCTACGCGCACGACATGGCCAAAATGGTTCATGACGTGCCGCCGTACATGAAGGCGCACATCGCGGCGGATATTTGCCGCGACTTCGAATTGTTCGGCGCGCCCTTTTTCTTCGCCGACGCCAAACGCCTTTTCGCGGAAATGGTTCGTCTAGCCCGCGACAAAACGACGATCTACCCGCCGGAAGTCTACAAACCATGAAGTTGGGATTGATCCTGACCAACGATTGGGAACTGTTCGGCAACGGTTCGGGAGATTTCGACCGGATACAACGCGAGCCCTTGCGGCGTTTGCTGGCGGTCGTCGAGGAGCACCGCGCGAAACTGACGATCATGGCCGAATTCGGCCAGCAATGGGCGCACCGAAAACTGGCGGAATCCGAGCCGTGGGCGCTAAAGGTCTGCACGGGTTGGGAGCAATCTCTGCAAGAGGCGGTGGGCCGGGGCCACGACGTTCAATTGCATCTCCATTCACAATGGCTGGAAAGTCGATACGACGGTGAACGGTGGACCCTTGATTTAGCGCACTGGCTGAACACGTCGCTGCCGCAAGACCGCCTGACGCAAATCCTGATCGATGGACGCGAATATCTGGAGCGTCTGTTGCAACCGATCGAGGCCCGCTATCACTGCTTCGCTTTTCGCGCCGGCGCATTCGGCATCGAGCCGTCGGCACGGTTGTTGCGCGCTCTGGAAGACGCGGGATTCATCGGCGACACGTCGGTGGTGAAAGGCTTACATCATCCGGAAGGCTTTTTCGATTATCGCCGTGCGCCGTCGTCGTATCGTCCCTGGATCGTCTCGGCGGACGATATGCTCGTCCCCGATCCTTCGCGGTTGGACGGCTTACTGGAATTGCCGGTCTTCTCGCTGCCGCCATCGCAACGATCGCTTTGGCATGTGGGAAAAAATGTTTTGCGCAAGGCGTCCTTCTACCGACGGGAAAGAGCGTGGTTTCGCCGTAAGGCGGAGTATCAGGAGCGATATTATCCGACGGCGCAGCGCGCGAGCGTATTGAGCAGCGAGGGGCGGTCGAGCGAGGCGCAAAAGCACGTCAATTGGTTGCGCCTGGATTATGATGAATTGTCGGCCTTGGATTTTCTCGATGCGCTCCGGAGCGTGGCTGCGGCGAATCCGGCAGCGGAGGACGTCATCTATCCAGTGGTGGCGACCGGTCATGTTAAGGCGATGCCGGACGGCGAGAATGTGCAACGCGTCTTGTCGTTGTTGCAACGAAAAATGTCCGACAAGATTGTTTTTTGGACGTTGACGGAGGCGATCCGATACTGGCGAAACCGGTTCGGGTGTCGCGATTATAACGAGTTACCCAGTGAACAATCGGTGAGGGATCTGGTATGATGCGGGGACTCGAGCGCTTGGAATTATACCTGCCGCCAGTCAACCCGCGCTTGTCTTTTATCCTCACATCCGCCTATCGCCGCGAACGAAGGTTGCTGAGCGCGAGCGATCGTTTTTCCGCCGAGCGGTTGCAGGCGCTCAAAGGCGAACGGCTGCGGGAAATCTGCGCATATGCCGCGGCCCATTGTCCCTATTATCGGCGCATGTTCGCCGCCGCCGGCGTCGATCCGGCTGCGGTCGATCGTCAGCGGTTGCGGCAATTGCCGCTGTTGACCAAACGGGACGTGCAGGAAAATCTCGCGGAATTGACTTCGACGGCGATCGCCGACGAGGACCGCTGGTACGTCACCACGGGCGGCTCCTCGGGCGTTCCCTTGGGTTTTTATGTGGTCTACGGGGAAACCTATGAACGCACGTACGCCTACGAGTGGCGGCAATACAACTGGGGAGGGATTGGTTATTGGTGGCGCCGCGCGGAAATGCGGGGGCGCGTTTTATCGGCGGTGGCGCAACGCGAGGGACAGAATCTCTACCTTTCCTCGTTCCATCTGACGGAGCAGACCGCGCCGCGTTACGTCGAGGAGCTCGAGCGCTTCTTGCCGGTGTACATCGAGGCTTACGCGTCGTCGATCGCCTTTCTGTCCGAGTGGGTGCTGCGCCACGGCGTCAAGCCGCGCCTGCCGCGGCTGCGGGCGATTTTCCTCTCGTCGGAAACCGCGCTGCCGCACCAGTGCGAGGCGATCGCGCGGGCTTTCGCCTGTCGCGTGTTCAACAAGTACGGCAACTCGGAGCAGGCGACGATCATCGGCATGTGCGGGCACGGCCGGCACCACGAGTTCGAGGAATACAGCTTCACCGAGTACCTGGACGAGAACGGCGACGAGGCGACCGCGGGCATGGCGGAGATCGTCAGCACGTCGTTCGTCAACCGCGCGACGCCGCTGATCCGCTACCGCACCGGCGATTGGGTGGAACTGGACGGCACGCCCTGCGCCTGCGGCCGCGCGCACCGCACGATCAAGCGGATCGTCGGGCGCAGCCAGGAATACCTGCTGGGGCGCAACGGCGAACGCATCAGTATCGCGGCGATCAACACGCACAGCGATGTTTACGACGGCATCGCCGATTTTCAGTACGTGCAGGACGCGCCCGGCACGGCGGTCATTCGCGTGGTGGCCGCGTCGCTCGACGACCGGCAGCGCGAGCGCATCGTGGAAGAGGCGACCTACCGCACCGCGCGGACCGTTGCCTTTACGCTGGAAACGGTCGATAGTCTGACCAAGACCCGGGGCGGCAAACGTTTGATGATCGTGAGGAACTGCTGAGCATGACCACAGCCGACGTCGCGATAGCCATCGATCCGACGTTGTCCTATCCCGCCCGCTCACCCTTTCATCCGCCCGCGCGCTACCCGGAACTCGCTCCCGATACGCCGCTGGACCCGGAAAACAAGGTCTATGCGCACGTTCGCGATTGCCTGCGCCGCCTGGGTCTGGACGCCGCCGCCTTCGACACGCCGCGGTGGAATCCGCTGGGCGAGGTGATCCGGCCGGGCGACAAAGTGTTGCTCAAGCCGAACCTGGTGCTGCATTACCGGGGCGCGAGCGACGATATCGACGCGGTGGTCACGCACGGCTCGGTGCTGCGGCCGCTGATCGACTACGCCCTGCGCGCGCTGGACGGAAAGGGCGAGGTGATCGTCGGCGACGCCCCGCACGGCAACGCCGACTTCGACCGCATCGTCGCCGCCAACGGCTTGCGCGCCACGGTCGAGTGGTTCCGGCAGCGCGGCGAACCGGTGCGGCTGCTGGATTTCCGCAAGTACGTTTACGCGCCCGGCCCGCGCGGATTCGTCGACGGCCTGTGTCGCGAGGTCGAGGGCGATCCGGCGGGCTATCGCCTTGTCGACGTGGGCGAGCGGAGTTTTTTAAAAGAGCTGCCGCACCTGGAGCGCCTGTACGGTTCGGATTTCGACCGCGAGTTCATCGTCGCGCAGCACCGCGACGGGCATCATCGCTATTGCGTGACCGGCACGCTGCTGGCCGCCGATGTGGTGATCAGCGTGCCGAAAATGAAGACGCACAAGAAGGTGGGCGTCACGCTCAACGCGAAAAACCTGGTGGGCGTCAACGGCGACAAAAACTACCTCGCGCATTATCGCGTCGGCTCGACGGAGAGCGGCGGCGACGAATATCCGCCGACCTCGTCGCGGCTGCTGCGACTGTGGCGCTGGTGGCTGCGCTTTGCGGCGGACAAACTTCTCGCCCCCAACACGCAGGCGGGGCGCAATCTGTTCAAAGTGTTGCACTGGCCGATGCGTTTCGTGTTTCTGTTTTATCTGGCGCTGCATGACAGACAGGAGCCGATCGACAAGGGCGACTGGTGCGGCAACGACACCGCTTGGCGCATGTGCCTGGACCTCAACGAGATCCTGCGTTTCGCCGACCGCGACGGCAACCTGCACGACACGCCGCAGCGGCGGCTGTTTTCCGTGCTCGACGGCATCGTCGCCGGCGAGGGCAACGGCCCGATGGAACCCGAGGCGCGCCGCGCGGGGTATCTGGCGGTCGGGCGCGACCCCTTCCTACTCGATCACCTGTGCGCCTGGCACATGGGCTTCGCGCCCGACAAGCTGCCGGTGCTCGCCGCCGCGCGTCGCTCGCCGCGTCTGGCGTACGATCCGGACGGCGCCGTGGTGGATTGCCGCCGGCGGGACGCGCCGGTAGATTGGCGGGAAGTCAACCTGCGTTTCAAACCGCACCATGCCTGGCGCGGGAAAATCGAACGATGAGCGAAATAGGTAGCGAAGGATCTTCATGTACATCGTCAACACCGCCATCACCTTGACCTCCCGCGTCGTGGTCATGCTCGTGGGTATGGTCACCGGCATTTTCGTCGCGCGCTATTTGGGGCCGGGCGATAAAGGCTTGCTGTCTACGTTGATGGTGATCACCGGCATCGCCGTCCAGGTGAGCAATCCGGCGCTGCATTCCGCCAATGCCCATTTGACGGCGAAAGACCGCTCCCGCCGCCGGCCGTTGCTGGCCAATTCGTTCTGGTGGAGCGTCGGGGTCGGGGCGTCGGCGTCCATGACGGTCCTTTTCATTTATCTGATTATGCCCGAATGGTTTGCCGGTCTCGATGCGCCGTTGTTGTTCATCGCGTTGCTTTCGGTTCCCGCCGGCCTGATGTTCACGCTCTTGTGCAACATCGCCATCGGCTTGGAAAAGTATCTGTACTTCAATCTGGTGGAATTGCTCAGCGCTTTGTTCGTCATGATCGCGACGATATTGTTGTTGGTCGTTTACCACCGCGGTCTGATTTCGCTTGTCGTGATCAATACGATCGGCGCCGGCGTCTGCGCGCTGTTGATGTTGGTTTATTTCATCCGCCAGGACGGGCTATCCCTGCGACCCTCGTGGCCGTTGCTGGGCGAGTCGCTGGGCTACGGCGTGTTCCTGTGGCTGTCGTGCCTGCTGTCGTTTCTGGTGCTGCGCTTCGACATGCTGGTGGTCAACTACTATTGCGGCGGCGAGGGCGCGGGCTGGTACTCGGTGGCGGTGATGGCGGTGGACATTCTGCTGATCATTCCCGCGGTGATCGGCACGACGTTGTTCCCGCGCATTTCGGCGATCGACAACCGCGAAAAGGATACGGTGTTCGCGCTGCTCAACCAGACCTTCGCGCCGCTGTACGTGGGATTGATCGCGCTGACCGTCTTGTTGTTTCCGTGGCTGGTGCGAATCCTGTACGGCGAAGCCTTCCTGCCGGCGACGCCCGCTTTCTATGCCCTGGCGCCGGGCGCATTGTTTCTCGGCTTGGAAATCCTGCTGGCCCAGAGTCTGGCCGGGCGCGGTTTTGTGCGTTGGTTCCCGGCGATCTGGCTGCTGGTGTTTTTCGTCAACTTCGCGTGCACGTTGCTTTTCGTCAAACGGTTCGGCTTCATCGGCGCGGCCTACGCGTCGTCGCTGTCGTATTTTCTTGTCTTCGCATTGGTCCTGTTCTACCATCGACGCAACAGCCCGTTGAGCATGATGCAGTTGTTTTTTCCGCGAGTTGCCGCGTTTCGGTATTTGGCGCTGCAGTTGCGCCAGGTCGCAACGGGCTTGAGCGGCGAGCGAAAGGAAGAGATGGTCGCGCAAAGCACGCCCGACGAAAGGCCGCCTTTGAGCTGACCGGGGAGTGATGCAACCGGAATGATTTTCAACCTCACCGCCCATGCCCTCCCTTTCGCGGCCGAACCGGATGAGCCAGTCCTGAGCCTCGAGCAGTTGTACGCGCTGCGCAACAAGTCGCTTTTCGCTCTCTGGCGCGCGCTGCGCGACCAGAGGACCGCGCGTTGCCTGGCAGTGGTGGACGATCTGCGCAACCACCAGCGCTTCTTCTTCATCAAAATGCTGTGTCTGCTGGTGCGCGCCCGCGAGCGGGCGGTGGTCGATCCGGCGGGCCGGCGGCAGTCGGTCGCGTGGCCGGATTTTCTCCGGCAGGATGTGCCGGAGCTGTTGGGCGACGCGGTCGGGTCCATTTTCTTTCTGCGACAATTGAAACGCCGCATCGACGAGTTGCTGACGAGGCCCGAACAGCGCGTCGGTCCGCCGCCGGACGACGGGCGGTTGCACTACTACCGCACCGATCTGCTGTTCGGCCTGACCGCCGGGGGCAGCGTCGGGCACATCACCGGCGTGGCGTGCGCCTTCGTGCGGCAGGGTTTCGACGTGGATTTGTTCGCCTGCGAGGAGCTGGTCTTTCTGCGCGACAAGCCGCTGCGGCAGCGCGCGATCGCGCCGGACGCGCGTTGGCGCAATCTGCCCGAGGTGCGGCTGTTTCATTACGGGCTGGACTACGCCGCGCGGGTGAAAAAAATCGTCGCCGCCGAGGATCCGCCGCGGCTGATCTACCAGCGCTTGTCGCTCAACAACTTCGCCGGCGTCGAATTGTCCCGCGCCTGGAACGTGCCGCTCATCCTCGAATACAACGGCTCGGAGGTGTGGGTCAGCAAGCATTGGGGCGGATGGGCGCTGCGTCACGGGGTGCTGTCGTTGCGCGCGGAGGACGCCTGTTTCCGCCACGCGCAGTTGATCGTCGTGGTCAGCGAGCCGCTCCAGGAGGAGTTGCTTTCGCGCGGCGTGGCCGCCGACAAGATTCTGGTCAATCCCAACGGCGTGGACCCGGACGTGTACTCGCCGACGCGCTTTTCGCCCGACGAGCGGCGCGCGGTGCGCGAGCGGTACGGGTGGTCCGCCGCCGCGCCGGTGGCCGGGTTCATCGGCACCTTCAGCGCGTGGCACGGCGTGCTGGTGCTCGCCGAGGCGATCGTCCAACTCAAGCGCGCGCGGCCGGAAATGCGTTTTCTGCTCGTCGGCGACGGTCCGCTGATGGCCCGGGCGCGGGAAATCGTGCGCGCGGGCGACGCCGAAGACGTGTGCGCCTTCACCGGCCTGGCGCCGCAACACGAAGCGCCGCGGCTGCTGGCCGCCTGCGATCTGTACCTGTCGCCGCACGTGCCCAACGTCGACGGTTCGCGGTTTTTCGGCTCGCCGACCAAGCTGTTCGAGTACATGGCGCTGGGCAAGGCCATCGTCGCCAGCGACCTGGAGCAGATCGGACAGGTGCTGCGCGACGGCGAAACGGCGCTGCTGACCGAGCCCGGGAACGTCGCCGCGCTGGTCGCGGCGACGACGCGCCTGGTCGACGACGAACCGTTGCGCCTTCGTCTGGGCGCGGCCGCGCGCGAGGCGGCGCTGGCGAAGCACACCTGGGAGGCGCACGTGCGCCGCATCCGGCAGGCCCTTGCCGAACGCTGCGGGAGGCGGCAAAGTCAGCAATAACGGACCACGCAACGGGGAGGCGATTCGTTCATGAAGCAGGTGTTTTTCACCGCCAACGGCCAGGTGTTGGTCGAGGACGTGCCCGCGCCGGTCGTGCAGCGCGGCCAGATATTGGTCGAGGTGACGCACTCGCTGGTGAGCACCGGCACCGAGCTGGCCAGCAGCGGCGGCGGCGACGGCCTCGTTAAAAAAGTGCTCAAGGATCCGTTGCTGGTCAAGCGCGCCTTCGAATTCGCCTTGCAGCACGGCGTGAAAAAAACCTACCAACTGGCCACCGGCGCCGGTCCGCAGGCCGCGCTGCCCTTGGGCTATTCGGCCGCCGGGCGCGTTGCGGCCGTCGGGCCGGAAACGGCGGGCTTCGTCGTCGGCGATCGCGTGGCCGTCGCCGGCGCGGGCATGGCCTGCCACGCCGAGTACGATGCGGTCCCGGTCAACCTCGCGGTCAAGGTGCCGCCCGAAGTGCCCTTGCGCGAGGCCTGCTTCGCCACGGTCGGCGCCATCGCGTTGCAGGGCGTGCGCCGCGCGCAACCGACGCTGGGCGAAACGGTCGTCGTGGTCGGCCTGGGATTGATCGGCCAATTGACCGTGCAACTGCTGCTGGCCAACGGCTGCCGCGTGTTGGGCGTCGATCTGAAGGAAGATCGCCTGAGCCGCGCGAAACAAGCCGGCGCCGCCGCGGCCTTCGCGCCCGCCGAACGCGGCTTCGCCGAGCGCGTGCTCTCGCTCACCGACGGGCTGGGCGCGGACGCGGTGATCGTCACCGCCGCGGCCAAAGCCAGCGACCTGGCCAACCAGGCGATGGCCGCCTGCCGCCGCAAGGGGCGCGTGGTGATCGTCGGCGACGTGGGCCTGAACCTGGATCGCGCGCCGTTTTATCAGAAAGAACTCGACCTGCTCATCTCCACCTCCTACGGGCCCGGCCGCTACGACCGGCGCTACGAACACGACGGCGTCGATTACCCCCTCGCTTACGTGCGCTGGACCGAAAACCGCAACCTGCGGGCGTTCCTCGACCTGGTCGCGCAGGGCAAGGTGCGCCCGGGCGAGATGATCACCATCGAGGACGCGGTGGACGAAGCCGTGGCGGTGTATCGCCGGCTGGCCGCGCCCGACGAGGGCAGCCTGGCCGCCGTGTTCGTCTACCCGGCCGCCGCGCGCGACCAGGTGCGCCCGGTGCGCGCGACGAAGATCGAACTGGCCCCGGCCAAGGTCGGCGGCAAACTGGGCGTGGCGATCATCGGCCTGGGCGGTTACGCCACGGCGTTTCATGTGCCCAATTTTCAGAAGCATCCGCAGACCGAGCTGCTGGGCGTGGTCACCCGGCAGGGGATCGTCGCCAAGCGCGTCGCGCAGGAGGTCGGCGCGCGCCTGGCCGCCACCGATTACTGCGACGCGCTGGCCGAGCCGGGGTTGGACGCGGTGGTCATCGCCACGCGCCACAACACGCACGTGTCGCTGGCCTGCGCCGCGGCGCTGGCCGGCAAGCACGTCTTCGTCGAAAAACCGCTGGCGCTCGATGAAGAGGGGCTGACCGAGGTGGTCCGCACCGTGCGTCGTGCCGGCGTGCACCTGACCGTCGGCCACAACCGCCGTTATTCGCCGCACGCGCGCGCCCTGAAAAAGTGGCGCGACGAACACCCCGGCCCGGTGCAGATGACCTACACGGTCAACGCCGGTCCGCTGCCGCCGTCGCACTGGACGCTGGACCTCAACGAAGGCGGCGGGCGGCTGATCGGCGAGGCCTGTCACTTCTTCGATCTGCTGGCGTTCCTCGCCGGGTCCGTGCCGGTGAGCGTGCACGCGGCGGGCATTCCCGAAACCGGCGTCGAGGCGCAACTGTGGCAGAACCTGACGATCGCCCTGACCTTCGCCGACGGCAGCGTGGGCCGGGTCGATTACGCCTCGCGCGGCAACGCGGCCTACCCGAAGGAGCGCGTCGAGCTGTTCGCGGGCCAAGCGGTGGGCGTGATCGACGATTTCAAGGCGACCGTGTTTTACGGCGCGGCCGGGCATCCGCTGAAAACCGCGGCGATCGACAAGGGGCAAAGCGCGCAGGTCGACGATTGGGTCGCCTTTTTGCGCGGCGAGCCGGCGCAGCCGCTTTTGCTGCCCGCAGCGCTCGTCGGCACGTTGACCGCGTTGCGCGCGGTGGACAGCTTGAAGAAAAACGAGAGCGTCACGGTCGACGTCGACGACTTTTTCGCCGCCGCGTCGACCGCCGAGGGGTAACGACCGATGGGCCTGGCGGCGCAGGCAAAACTGGTCATTCGTCGCGACGGCTGGCGGGCCTTTTTCGCCAAAGGACTGGCCTTCGTCGGTCGCAAGGCGGAAGTGCCGTTTCTCAGCGCGCGCGACCGGTTGATCAACACCTGGCCGGCGCGCCGCGATCTGCCCGCGCCCGAAACGCTGTGTTCGCCGCGTCCGCCGTTTCTGGTCGATCCGGCCACGCTGCCCCGCCGCGTGGATGCGTTCCGCCGCCGGTGTCCGCAGGCGGCCGAGCGGTTGCTCGCGCAAGCCGACGCCGCGCTGAACAATCGTTTCGATCTGCTGGGACTGGGCGAGGTGTTCGTCGGCGAAACGATCGACTGGCGCCGGGATTTCGTGCACGACGTCCGCTTCCCCGTCCGCAATTTCCGCCGGCAGAATTACGTGCGCGGCGACGGCTCGGACGTCAAAGTGCCCTGGGAACTGGCGCGATTGCAGCACCTGCCGCTGCTCGCCCTCGCCTGGCGCATGACCGGCGACGATAAGTACGCCCTGCGCGCGCTGGCGCACGTCGAGGACTTCTGCCGCTACAACAAACCGCGCTTCGGCATCCATTGGGCGTGCCCGATGGAGATCGGCCTACGCGCGTTTTCGGTGGGGCTGACCGCGACGATCCTCGCCGACCGGCTCGCCGACGAACCGCGACGGCGGGCGAAAATTCTGCGGCTGATGGAGGCGTCGGCCGCGCACATCGAACAGAACCTCGAGTACGATCCGAACTTGACTTCCAACCATTACCTGGGCGATCTGCTCGGTCTGCTGGCCGCCGCGATCGCCTTCCCCGAATTGCCGCACAGCGAGCGGCGGCGCGAATTCGCCGTACGCGAATTCCGGCAGGAGATGGAGAAGCAGTTCGATAACAACGGCGTCAATTTCGAGGCCAGCCTGCCCTACCATCGCTTGTCGCTGGAAATCATGACCGCCGCGTATTTGCTGTGCCGCGGCTGCAAACTCGAATTGGGCCTGGGCTTCCAAGAACGGCTGCGGGCGGCGTACCGCTTCGTTTCGGCGGCGTGTTACCCCGACGGGACCGTGCCGCTGATCGGCGACAGCGACAGCGGGCGGGTGCTCAAGCTGCTGGGCCGTGCCGACAACCAAATGCACTACCTGTGCGAACTGGGCACGGCGTTGTTCGGCGAAGATCTGCTCGTGCTGCCGATCGCCGAGCCGGACCCCGAGGTGTATTGGTGGCTCGACGGACAGGTCGACCGGCTGGAACAGGCCCGACCTCGCCCAGCACGCCATCGCGCCTTCACCGAGGCGGGGCGGTTTTTCCTGGAGACCGACGAGGCCAAGCTCGCCTTCGTCGCCGGCCCGGTGGGACAAAACGGCAACGGCGGACACGCGCACAACGACGCGCTGTCGTTCACCTACTTCGCCCAGGGGCGTGAGATCGTCGCCGATCCGGGCACGTACGTGTACACGGCCTCCGCCGAGTGGCGCAACCGGCTGCGCTCGACGGCGGCGCACTCGACGGTGCGCGTGGACGAGGCGGAGATCAATCCGTTCGCTCCGGAGTTGTTGTTCACGCTGACCGATCACGCGCAGGCGCGCGGCGACATGGAGGATCTCAATGAGGGCTACCTCGAGTTGCGCGGGCGGCATCGCGGCTACCGGCGGCTGGCCGAGCCGGTCGAGCTGGTGCGCCTTCTTCGCTGCTATCCGTCGGGCAGTGTGCGTGTCAGCGACGAATTTCTGACCGCGGGCGAGCATCGTTACGAGCAACGGCTGGTGCTGGCCCCGGGCGTCGAGGGCGTGCTGTTCGCCGGAGCGCGCAAGGCCAACGAATTGCTGGGGCGCATCCAGGCGCCGACGAGCGATTACTGGCAATGGGTCGGGCTGTTGAGCTGGGCCGGGGGCGCGGTGCACTTGCTCAGCGGCGGCAGCGACGACCATTGGCAGGTCGAGCCGGGCTGGAGCAGCGCCGGTTACGGCCGCAAGGAACCGGTACAGATTTTAGTGCGCCGCTGGCGTCAACTGGGCGCCGGCGAACGTTCGTTCGCGTTGATCCTATAGCGGAGGCGCTTGCCTTGCCCGCGCGGGACGGGTACGGTTGATCGCTCACGAATTGGTGGAGGACCGCAGATGAAAGTGTGCGTCGTCGGACTCGGTTACATCGGGTTGCCCACGGCCAGCGTGCTGGCCAATTCCGGTCACGAGGTGATCGGGATCGATGTCAACCGGCGGATCGTCGAACTGATCAACAAGGGACAAATCCACATCGAGGAAAAGGGGCTCAAGACGCTGTTCGGCGCGGCGGTCAACTCCGGCAATTTGACCGCGCAGCTCAAGCCGACCAAGGCCGACGCGTTCATTCTTGCCGTGCCCACGCCCGAGCGCGACCATCGCTCGGATCTCGAATGCCTGCGCAACGCGGCGACGTCGATCACGCCCTATCTGCAAAGGGGCAATCTGGTGATCGTCGAATCGACCATTCCGCCCGGCGCGACCGAGAACGTCGTGTTGCCGGCGCTGGCGGCGGCGAAGCTGACGCCCGGCGAGGATTATTTTGTCGCCCATTGTCCCGAGCGCGTGCTGCCCGGGTCGATCCTCAAGGAGCTGATCGAGAACGACCGCATCATCGGCGGGCTGACGCCGGCGTGCGCGACGCGGGCCGAAACGCTTTACCGCACCTTTGTGCAGGGGCGCATCGAGCTGTGCGATCTGCGTACCGCCGAGATGGTCAAGCTGGTGGAAAATTCGTATCGCGACGTGAACGTGGCGTTCGCCAACACGGTGAGCAACGTCGCGGTGCACCTGGGCGTGTCCAGCGCGCGCGTGATCGCGCTGGCCAACATGCATCCGCGCGTGAATATTCTGCAGCCGGGGCCGGGCGTCGGCGGGCACTGCATTCCGATCGATCCGTGGTTTTTGATCGAAACCGCCGGGGGCAAGGCCGAACTGCTGCGCGCCGCGCGCCGGGTCAACGACGAACGCCCGAAAATCATGGCGGCGACGCTGCGCCGGATGATCGGGCGCGCGAAGCACCCGAAGGTCGCCGTATTGGGCGTCAGCTACAAGGGCGACGTCGACGACACACGGCTGGCGCCGGCGCTGCCGGTGATCGAGCGGTTGGAAAAGCACGGCGTGCAGGTCGCGGTGTACGACCCGCACGTCAAGCAGTTCGGCAAGGACCTGGTCAACCTGGAAGAGGCGTTGCGCGACGCCGACGCGGCGGCGATTCTCGCCGGGCACAGCGACTTCAAGTACCTGGCGCCGGAGCGCGTCGGCCGCCTGATGCGCGCGCGGCGGCTGCTGGATCCGTTCGGCATCGTCGAGCGCGCGGCGTGGGAAGCGGCTGGCTTCACCGTCGAAATGTTGTAACCGCGTGAGGGCGGGCGCATGCGGGCCACAAGCTACGAGCTGATCGAGGAGCGATACCGGCGGGCACTGCGCGTGATCGATGCGGCGGGCGCCGTGCTCTTTCGTCCGTCCCGTCAATCGCCCGCGCCGCTCGCTCCACCGAACGTGCGCTCGTTGCTGGTGCTCATGACCTACGGCCTGGGCGACGCGGTGCTGGCCACCGGTTGTCTGCGCGCGCTGCGCGAGGCCTTTCCCCAGGCGAAAATCGACGCGATCGTCGGCCCGCGCTCGCGGGAGATCGTCGCGACCTTTCCCTATTTCGACGAACTGATTTATCTGGACAATCCGCTCTACCGCCTGCTCGACGGGCGCCCGGCCGGTTTCGCCGCCGCGCGCGCGACGCTCGCCGAACTGCGCCGCCGTCGCTACGACGTTTGCCTGGATCTGTTGGGCGATCTGCCCAACTGTTGGCTGGCCTGGCGCACCGGCGCGGCCCGTCGCGTGGCGCATGACTCGATGGGCGGCGGATTTTTCCTCACCGATCCCGTGCGGCGCGATCCGGCGCGGCAGCGGCAAAGCGCGGTGATGGCCGAGGCGCTTGCGCCGCTGGGCATCGCATCGGCGCATCCGCCGGAGTTGTTCGTCCGCTCGGAGGACGAACAAGCCGCCGCGCGCGCCTTGGCCGATACCGGCGACGCGCCGTTGGTGGTCGTTGCGCCGGGGGCGTTGCTGCCGGCGAAGAAGTGGCCGGCGGCCCATTTCGCGCGGTTGATCGATCTGCTGCGTGAAACCATGCCTCTGCGCGCGGTGCTTGTCGGCGCGCCGGCCGATGCGCGCGACGCGGCGGCGACGGCGGCGGCGACCAAAGGGCCGGTGCTCAACCTGTGCGGCAAATTGCGCCTGACGCCGACGATCGCCGTGCTCAAACGCGCGCGGTTGTTTGTCGGCAACGACAGCGGGCTGACCCACGCGGCGGCAGCGCTGGGCGTGCCGGTGGCGCAGATTTTCGGGCCGGGGCTGCCCGAGCGCTTCGGTCATCACGGTCCGCGCGATACGCTGATCTTCCAAACCGAGTGCCCGTTTTACCCGTGCTCGCCGCGCTTCTGCCGCGCGCCGGATCGTTGGTGCATGGCGGCGATCGCGCCCGAGCGGGTCGCCGCGGCGCTCCGGGCGCGGGGGGCGTGGCGATGAAGCCGCTGTTCGTCGTCGTCGGCAACGCGCCGTACCGCAGCACGATTCTGACCAGCAAGCAGATGGTCACCGCGCAGATCGCCAAACGCTATCCGACGCTGTACGTCGAGCCGCCGCCGCTGACGCTGGATCCGCTGGTCAAGCCGGCGGAGCGCGGGCGCTACTTCGACTTTCGGCACGGCGTGCGGCAGGCGGGCGCGGGCGAGCCGTTCGTCGTTTGTCCGCCGCCGTTGCGGCAGGCGATGGACACCCGTTGGGCGTGGCTGGATCGCTTCAACCAACGGCGTCTGGGGCGGTTCATTCGCCGGCAGCTGGCGCGCTTCGACTACGACCGCCTGGTGCTGATTTCTTTCGTCTACAACGCCGCGCTGATCGCCGACGAGCTGCGGCCCGACTTGTTCGTTTACTACTGCATCGATCTGATGTCCGAGATCCGCATTCCTTACAGCAAACCGGCGACGATCGACTGTATCGAACGCGAGACGATCCGCCGCGCCGACCTTGTCTTTGCCATTTCGCAGCCGCTGGTCGAGCGCGTGCGGCCGTTGAATGCGCGGGTGGTCTATGCGCCGCACGGCGGGCAGTACGAGCTGTTCGCGCAGGCCGCGCAGCCCGGGCCGTTGCCCGCCGACCTGGCGGCGATCGCGCCGCCGCGGATCGGTTTCGTCGGCGTGCTGGCGCACTGGCTCGATTACGACTTGCTCATCGAGCTGGCGCGGCTGCGTCGTCACCGGCAGTTTGTGTTCGTCGGGCCGGTCGGTCCGCACGTCGATCCGGCGCCGCTGGCCGCCGAGCCCAACGTGCACCTGCTGGGCGAGCGCGAACGTGAACGGGTGGTCGATTACCTGCGCGGCTGCGACGTTTGCCTGGTGCCGTTCCAGGTCAACGACCTGACGGTAAATTCCAATCCGCTGAAGGTGTACGATTATCTCGCCGCCGGGCGGCCGGTGGTGTCCACGCCGTTGCCGGAGGTCGGGCGCTTCAGTCCGCCGGTGCGCCTGGCCGCCGATGCGCTGGGTTTCGCCGAGGCCATCGACGACCTGCTGCGCACCTGGAACGACGCCGAACGGCAATCGGCGATGGCGCTGGCCGCGACGCTTTCCTGGGACAAACGCGTGGACGACGTGCTGGCCGCCGTGTTCGCGCGATTGGAGGAAACGATACCATGAAGGAAAAGAAACGGTTGATCGTCGGCGAAGTCGCGCCCGATTTCACGCTGCCCGCCTTGGGCGGTGCGAAAATTACCCTGAGCGAAAGGCGCGGCGAGAAAATCTGGCTGGCCTTTTTCCGCTACGCCGGCTGCCCGCTGTGTAACCTGCGCGTCGGCGAGATGATCGCCCGTCACGCGCGTTACGAGCAGGCGGGGCTGACGATCCTCACCGTGTGGCAGAGCCCGCTCGACCGCCTGGTGCGGCTGGTCGACAAGCAGGAGCCGCCGTTTCCGCTGCTGGCCGATCCGCGCGAAGAGGTCTACGGTCGGTACGGGCTGGAGGCGAAGCTGAGCGGGATGTTTGCGCCCGCGGTGACCGTCAAGCTGGCCAAGGCCGCCGCACGCGGTTTTTTCCCGGGCCCGACCGACGGCACGAAAACGCGGCTGCCCGGCGATTTTCTCATCGATGAGCAAGGCGTGCTGCGCGATGTGTTCTACGGCCGCGATATCGCCGAGCATATTCCCTTCGAACGCGTGGAGGCGTTTATTTAATAAGAGACTTACAAAGCTTATCATAGACAATCTTCACTTTTCCGGTAATCATTTTATCATTTAAAAAATGCGCGACGTTCGTTATGGAATCGTCGGAAATTCGATAAGAATTTCCCTTGTGGAGTTCTTTAACAAGGTCTGATTTTTCTAATTGCTCCCAAACCTCTTTTGCAAATTTGATATTTTGGATTTGTCCTCGATAACGAACTGAATATTTTACGCTGCGGAAAGCAAGACCTTGTTGGAATTTTTCCAAAGCCAAATATAAGGCATGTTCGATTTGCTTTTTATCAATTGGAAGGCTTCCTGAAGTTCCTTTTTGCATTTTTTGAATAATGTTTTTTGTTTCGGGTGTCAGGTAATTGTCGTCAGAAATTTCACAAAGCTCGAAGCCCGAGCAATCTATAAAAGAAAGTTTTCCGATAAAATTACATTTTTTAAATTTGCTATTTTTATCAAATTTGCATTTTACCCAGGAGTTGTCGGAAAAAGTGCAATTTTGGAAAATAGTAGAACGAAAATCGAAATTTTTTATTGAGCTATATATATCAAGCTCAGAAATGATATTTCCAGAATTGCCATTAGTGATAAAAACAAGATTTTCAGTTGCATTTACTCGTTGAGGAGTATCTATAAGTGAACACAATCCTAAAATAATACTTAGAAATCCCTTTTTTGATTCACTATCATATTCGTCTCTATTCCATTTCTCTCGAAGTATAGATTTCCAATTGCTTATAAAATTGGAGCGAACCATTTGTGCTAAGTGAGTTATCATTTCTCCGTCATCAGCTAATGCTCTTCGTAATGCAAGGGTTGGCTCAACTTCTGAAGAATCACAAAAAATACTGAGATGAATAATTCGAGCAATAAGATAATCATAAAGAAATTCAAAACGAAACTTTCGTTTGTCATTATGTTTATCGAAAAAGACATATGTTTTTAATTGTTTTAAAATTTTCTTAAAGATTTCATCAGTTTCACTTTTTAAAAATTTTTGATCATCAGTCGTTGATTTGATGAACGTTTCCATTGCCGCGAGTTCAATATCGTCATCATTAAAAGTCGGCCCAAACTCTGAGGCTAAGCGTTGAATGAAAGTTAATTGATTATTGGTACTAAAATTGATTCCTTTTATCATTTCTGACTTAATTTTAAGATCTGCTTTTTCAATTTCTCTTTCACATAGCATGGATAATAATCCAAAAATTGGATCATTTTCCAATAATGTTCCATATCTATCAAACGATGGAAGTTCATTTTCGAAATCAGCAGAATATGCCGCCATTACTACAATAACTGGAATATTGGTTAAATGTGTGTCGGCATCTTCCATTGGCTTATCCAGATTGGATGTTGCAATATGACCTTCTATTCGCTGTAAAATCTTTTCCGAACGAATTTGTTTCGCTTTGTTATTAGGGAAGCGTTTTTCTAAGTATTGCATTCTGTTATCAGGAGTAAATGAGCGTAAATTGTAATGCAGAACAAATTTTTGAAAAAACGGAATAACACTATCATCCCAGAATTGACTTCGGCTTGTTAGCAAAATTTTACCATTGGTAAATATTGTGCGGAGTTCCTCGATAACGTCTTGAGCATTGAAGTAACCACCAAAACGATTACATAGTTCATCAAATCCGTCAAAAATGGGAACAATAATACCGGTAGATAAACAAACATCCATTGTTTTTGGATTGAGTGTAGTATCATAAAGATCTTCAAATCCAGTGCGCCAAATATCTCTTAGGGTAAGTTCCTTTCTTTCCACTAACGTCGCCCATTGTTTTGAATTAATAAAGAGTGGAAGCGTTTCGGGATTTTCAAATTTTACTAACTGATCAAAAATTGCCATGGCAACTGTTGTCTTGCCAATGCCGCCGCCACCTAGCAAAACACCAATGGACTGTTCATCCTCTTCATCTAATGGCATTAGGAGCCATTCAAGTAGAGTATCTACTGCCGGTTTATCATCGTTTGAATGTGGAGTTCTAATACTCGGCTCCACAAAATGTTCAAGTGATGGCATTTGGTTATGCCTATAAGATATATCATTAATATTGTTTAGATACGCCCCTTTCCATAGGAATGAACGAAGTGATACGATTTGTTTGCTGTTTTCAATTGATAAAATTTCCATTATCCGCTGCTGATTATTTAAAATACGAGATTTTGGAGCAATTACTACTTTTGGTTTTGAGTAATAAATGTTTCGCTTTTCATATGTTTTAATATATTCTCTTGCTGATTCGACATCGATATATCCTGAAGAATTCTTAAAAAACAAGATATATTCAATTGCTTCTTGAAACGGTCTTTTAAACTCTGTTTTCCACAACTGCCAATTTTTTTCATCGAACAACAATTGATGATCTGAAAAACTTGCAGCTGTCAAATAGTCGTCAAAAGGCAGTAGTCTATAATTATCCATTTGCCCTCCAAAAATCTTCGAAGATATGATTTAATAAAGTCTTTGTAATGTCTGGATTTTTATAACGATTTTTAAGGATATTTTCAAAAAATAAAATTGATTCACCCACCGAAATGCACGCCCATTCAGCAATTGAAGGGCATAATAAAACGCGGATCCAATTTTCTGAATTTGCATTGTACTTAAAGTCGCTGTAGCAGTGCTCCAATTTTGCATATAGCTCTTTAGGTGCCTCACCATTGAACCGTGGGCATGAGTCATAATGAACAAGAGCATTTCTTAAATCATTAACAAAACTTAACTTATTCCAGGGTTCTTCATTCCAAGAAGAAATAGGACAACCAAGCTTCTCTAAAAGGATCGATGTTTTTTTATGAAATTTTTGATGAATGCTTACTTCATTTTGAAGATTGCGAACAAAAATAAATTGATTTATAAAGCATTCCCAAGCTGTTCTAGATAGAATTACCGAAGTTGCACAACATGAGATTATTTCATTCGAAGTGAGTGATAATTTTTGTGTATTGCGTATACATTCGGTTGCTTGTCTTAATAAGCAAGGCCACAACTCAACCCAATCCGGATAATTTCTTTTCATTTATATCTTCTATTTCTTAGAGATTCACCTTATTATCAAAAATCTTATATTAATGCAACCTGTAGAAATTGATAATAATGAGAGAAATGTAAGGTCAATAAATATCATTTTAAAAGCAAGGCAGGATAAGATATAAACATATTTATGATGAAATATATAATATTATTTTTGCAGCTAGAATGCCGTAACAAAATATTTAAATATGCAGACAAGTTAATTGACAGGTTTTACGATCTTTGATCTCATTATCCTCACACAAGGAGAGTGCCGTTATGTGTGGGAGGATAAAGATGAAATATGTTCCGGTGAGCCTGTGTTGCGCCGTGGTGTTGATGCTGTTCGCCCTGGCGCCGGGGTGCGGTTGTTTCGAGGATGCCGCCGAGGACGCTACCGAGGAGATCATCGACACGATCATCGACGAGTTTTTCCCCG
>Ga0116156_10000301_pt1 | contig 54630 bp, 47 predicted proteins | sample AD_UKC045_MetaG_FD_89891 | JGI IMG/M metagenome (GOLD analysis project Ga0116156, IMG submission 89891) | Active sludge microbial communities of municipal wastewater-treating anaerobic digesters from USA - AD_UKC045_MetaG | ecosystem: Engineered > Bioreactor > Anaerobic > Digestate | place: USA...
AAGGACTTAAAATTGAAATATGAAACTGCTATTAAGCTCTGGTATTAGTTGCCCATAACGGTGGCAGTATATTGTCGTAATTTTTCGGAATAATAAAACAAATAAACAAATAAACAAAAAAAAATAAAAATTATAACAATTTAAATCAAAACAAAAAAAATGAATACAAAAAATTATGAATCTGTAGAGGATTATTTAGATTCAAAAGGAGAAAAAGGCAGTACTAAAAGATTAGAAATTATTGCTTCAATGAATTTAGGCACAAGAAGCGAGGCGGCAAGGCGTGTATGCGAAAAAAGATACAGAAGAAAAGAATTGATGGATATCGGCTTTTCATTTGAAGATGCAGTATTAATAATAAACAAACAATAAAAACAAAAACAAAAAAAATGAAGACAAAACAAACTATATCCCCAGACCCACAAGAAATTAAAAGAGATGCCTCAGGAAAGATAATTGTTGACTTTTCGAGAGATGCAAATTCTTTGTTTCAAAGAATTAGAAGAGCCGTGCGGGTTCGACAAGTTGACCCTGAAGAAATTTCCAAATTTTACAAAATGGATAAAGAAACATTTCAATTATTATTCGTATAAACAACAACAAAAAACAAAAAACATGGAATTAGAACTTGAAATTCACGGTTATTTATGTGCCACAAGAGTTTTCACTATAAATGGTGTAAATGCTTATTATGAAGATTTTGGCGAAAAATATGATAGAGATTCAAGAAACGCAGAAGATTACACTTGTGGCAATATGCGATTTACCGGGAATCCATCAACAACCGAAATTTTAGATAAATACAAAATAACCGAAGAAGAATATCAAGAAGTAGTTTCAAAACTTGAAGATGGATTGTCTTTCGGTTGTTGTGATTGGTGTCTCTGATAGCCTTGCCACTAACGTCGCATTTACGAATATTAAAAAAATAAAAAGTTATGAAAAAAATTGCCATTATTGATTTGTTGTTATTATTTATTATTTCCACACTTGCTTTTTACACCGGCTTTGTTGTAGGAAGCAAAAAAGAGGAACAACATCTGCATAATTTACAATGGCATGAAAATATGAACAGTTTATTTTAATATATAGAAATAAACTTTAATTATGAAAAATAAATTAAAAAACATACAGGCGTTTGAACAACACACAGATAAAAACTTGAATATATCTGATGATAGTGGTTCGGTTATTTTTCGAGATTTGTGTATCGGAAATTTAGTGACTGATGAATTTTATGATAGTTTTAAAACTATTATAAAAGTAAATTCAATTGACGAACGCGGTATCAACTTAAAAATTGAAGATGACGGCAATTATTATCCTGAATGTGCCCAAAGATGGATTGAACCATATTATAGAATTGACAAATTACGTGCTATTCCAATTTCAGAAGAATTGCTTCTAAAAATTGGTGCAATTAAATTGGATTTTAAAGACTTCCCAAGTTTTAATTTAAAAGGATTACAAGTGAATTTCATTGATGGATTATGGATTGAACATGTAAGTAGAATTGAAATAAAAGGATTACATCATTTACAAAACATATTCTATTTCAGAAATTCAGAAGACTTGCCTGTGTCCGTTTTAACTGACCACTAACCGTTTCGTATTTTGAAAAGTTGGCTTGTACAGACTTTTCAAAATACGACAAACCGCGAATTATAATTTTTAACTTTTATCCAAAAAACTTATATTAATATATAAAAAGAAAGTTCACTTATAAAACAAAAAATATGTATAAAGAACCAAAAGAACAAGCAAAGGAAATGTTTAACAAAATCCGTTATATGGATGGCGAAAACAAAAACTGCACTACATGCGATTGTGTAGTGAAACCAATCGTAAACTTTATGATTGATGAAATACTAAAAGCTAATCCAAGTGGGTGGTTTAATAACGGATTTGAATGGGAGAAAGAATTTTTTACTACTCCTGTTAATGAAGGATGGGTAGATGCACAAAAGTATTGGAACGCAGTAAAGTCGGTTGTAGCAGGGTGGTAGCCATTGCTTATAGCGGATGTTAGCAAATCATTAGTCCCTCACCGATGCCCCGTATGTAACGGAAACGGCTTAGTACCTAACGGCTTTTATATGCAAACAAGTGGTCATTGGTCAACAAGCAGCATTACACCCGAAACTTGCCGTTCCTGTAGTGGAACTGGAATTGTTTGGGGTTAATGTTTGCTAATGTTTTGCGGCTTTGTGTCAGTGCCGATTTTAAAACTGATGCGTTATTAAAAAACAAAAAATGTATAGAAAATAAAATCTATATTAAAATTAAAAAAAGAAAAAACAATTTATAAACACTTTACAGATGAAAATAAAACTTGAAATTACAGACAAAGACAGGCATTTTTTATACCGTTTGTTAGCGATAGTACTTTTAACTACAAATACGCTGACAATGTGGTTTTGTGGCCCTGAATTAGATAAGTACATTAAAAACCCACTTACGGGAATAGTTTCTCTTTGGCTTATTGCCTCACTTATATTAACTGGAGTTGCTTTATTTAAGTATTACCGCTAAGAAAATTCACTTATAAAAAACGGTGAGAATTTAACAAACATAATAATAAATAATTAAAAAAACATGGAACTATGAAAAAATACAAATTAACAGAAGAAAAAATCGAGACTTTTGGCAAAACGCTTTTCCGAATCAAGGCTTTAATTGATTTTTCAGACGTAAAAGAAGGAGAGCTTGGGGGGTTTGTGGAAAACGAAGGTAATTTATCTCATTTAAACAATTGCTGGATTTCTGAAAACGCTAGAATTTACGGAAATGCTATAATTGAAGGAAATGCTATAATTGGAGGAGATGCTAAAGTTTACGGAGATGCTAAAGTTTACGGAGATGCTGAAATTTGCGGAGATGCTGAAATTTGCGGAGATGCTGAAATTTACGGAGATGCAATAATTTACGGAAATGCTGAAATTTACGGAAATGCTAAAATTTGCGGAGATGCTAAAATTTGCGGAGATGTTAAAATTTGCGGAAATGCTGAAATTAGCGGAGATACGGAAATTTGCGGAAAAGCTATAATTTACGGAGATGCAATAATTAACGGAAATGCAGATTATATAGTCTTTAAAAATTGGTGGAGTAGCGGCCGATATTTTACGTGGACGAGATCTAATAACATGTGGTGTGTCGATTGCTTCTATGGAAATGGCAAAGAATTAATCGAAAAAGCATATAATGATAGCGAATTAAGTGGAAGGGAGTATGCAAGAATAGTTAATTATGTTAATGAAATAGTTAAAAATAGTGAAATTTAAAAGTGAAAAAAATTTACATTAAAACAAAAATAAAAATGAAAAAAGAAATTATGTTATTTTCTATGGGATTATTATCTATAATCTTTTTAATTGGAACAGGAATGCTAATTAATTCCAAAATTAAAAAAGAGCCAAAAATAGAAATAGTGAAAATTGCTACAGTTGAACCTGAAATAGACTCCATATTAAAACGTCTTAATATAAAATACCCAAATGTCGTTAGGGCCCAAATTGCATTAGAAAGTGGAAATATGTTATCCACAAGAGTAATAAGAGACAATAACTTAACGGGAATGAAGGTGGCTAAGGCAAGGCCTACAACTGCCATAAATAAAAATAACGGTTATGCGATCTATAAATCCATCGAAGATTGTCTAATAGATTATGCACTATGGCAATCACAAAATTTAAAGCTAAGAAAATGTAGATCAGAAGAAAAATATATGGAGTTCCTTCAAGATAATTATGCGGAGGATCCAAACTATAAAGTAAAACTTCAAAAGATTATAAAAACATTTGAAGAAAACTAAATTAAACATAATTTACATTATTACTTACATTTAAAAAATAAAATATGCTAAAATTTGGAAAGATTAACCGAATAATTTTATTTATTGGAGAGGCAGGTGTAGGGAAAACTTATCTGGCTAAACAATATGTAGCGAATTATCAAAATAACTATTCATGTTATATTATAAAAACTGATTCTGCGGAAAATATGCTTAGAGATATTACAATGAATGATTCTAACAATTCTTTGTTTTTTATTGATGAGTGTCATAAAGTATTTGCCAATGATATAATGATAGATGCAATAAAAGAACTTCGCGGATATATTATTGGGTGTACTACACCCGACCTATATCAACGTATAACTGATTCGGCTTTATTGCGTAGGATTATAAGCATTAACGTCCCTGAACCTGATAAGGAAAAAACAATCAATATCATTAAAAATAATTATCCAGAGGTAACACAAGAAAATGCTATTGCTGGATATGAATATGCTTCAAAGTATATGTTTAATGAGTTTAATCCAGCAAAGTCTTTAAAACTTGTTGACTTTTTATATTACAATATAGGAAGTAATTTTGAAAATAAGGATATTGAAGACGCTGTAAAGTTAATTACAAAACGGAAACACCTTGAAAGAAATCTTGATGAGTTTAAACATACAATTATTGGTCAAGATATGCCAATCAAAATGGTGCTGCAAGGCATTAAATTAAATAGAAAATTTAATGAAAGAAAACCATTTTCTGCTATGATATTTGGTAAAACTGGCGTAGGAAAAACAGAATTTTCCATTCAGCTTGCAGACTATCTTGATGCAGGATTCTTAAGAATCGACTGTAATGAACTAAAAGAATCTCATAAAATCAGTAAGCTTGTTGGTAGTGCTGCTGGTTATGTAGGATATAATGATGGTGGCTCATTAGTTAATCACTTAAATGCGTTTCCACAATCTGTAATTCTATTTGATGAAATTGAAAAAGCAAATCCTATTGTATTTGATCTTATCATGAATATGCTTGACTATGGTGTTATCACTAATCAATATGGACGCAAAGTAGATTGTCGTGATACTATTATATTATTCACATCTAACATTCCGGTTCAAATGGAATGGGAAGTTGATAAAAATAGTATGAAAATTAATATTTCTGCACTCAAATATACATTCCGCAAAGAGTTTATTGGTAGGATTAAATGTGTTACGTGTTTTAACGATTTAACCAATAATGATCTATATAGAATTGCAACAAATATTATAAATAGTGTTCTTAAAGATCGTAATGATATTATCATTTCAGATGAAGAACTAAATGTTTTAATTAATAAAACAAGAAATTTCGGAGTAAGACATCTTGCAGAAGAAATTAAGAAAATGATTTATAATCGTATAATAAATGAACAAGATATTATTACTTCTAAATTAATATTTAACGATTTAGATTTGCCTGTTCAGGCTGAAGAATTTTCATTTTAAAATTATTAACCCACTTACATTAAAAAAAACAAACATGACAACAACAAAAATTTACACACCAGACTTAGCATTACAAACTGATGTAGCAGCTGTACAAGCAATGCTTGACAGAAATGAAATTAAAGTTACCGAAAGAGGCAATCCAAGAGTGCCAGTAACAAAATTAGAAGAAGGTAAAACTTATCTAATGGTACCGCGAGTAACTAAGAGTGGAGCTAGTTTTAATGATTTGAAATTAGAAAAACGTTGCATTATAGAAAAAGATTTTGATTATAAGGTGCGAACAATATGTGGATGCTTATACAGAAATGAATGGTCTGGAATATTATTTTATGTATTAGATGAAGACTATAATATAATTCCAAAAGATATTCATGTTATGTCTTATGATACCTCTGCACAAACTTCTTTTGAATATGATGCAGAAAGCACGGAGTTAATTTTAGATGCACAAGAGAAGGGTTGGAGGGCAGGATTAATTCATAGCCATAATACTATGGCTGCTTTTATGTCAGGCACTGATGAAACAGAGTTGATTAAAAACTCACAATCCTATGAGAATTATGTATCTATTATCATTAATAACTTTGGTGAATATGTTTGTAAACGAACACATAAAGCCGAGCCTAATGTAAAAGAAGTCGTTTATAGATTATTCAATAAAGTATTTAAAAAAGAGATTAAAACAGAAATTATAATTGAAGATGTTATGGTTATAAAAAATAAAGATGTCTTAAATCCATCAGATTATAGTAAATTCATGAGTAAACCAAAGAAAATAGGATTTACTAATAAAAAAATAAGTGAATATGAACTCCCTTCTTTATATGATGAAGATAAATTCTTTGACGATCAAAGTTTTACTGGAGACGAATTGTTTCCCGAATAAAAAATACTATACATATCTGTGAACTACCCACGAACTGAAGATTCGTGGGCTTCTTGGGCTGAGTGAGCATCCTCACTCATATCTCCACAAGCGTAGATTTCGGTCGTTCCAACCGTATTTATGTTTCTGAAAGCGAATCTCTTGATGTTGTTAGCGGCAAGCAAATCTCTATCGTGTATTGAGCCACATTTGGGGCATATCCATTCTCGCATAGCAAGAGTAAGATTGTGATTGATATATCCACAAGTACACATCTTAGAACTTGGTTCAAAGCGACCAATGCGAAGGATATTCACTCCTCGTTCTTTTGCTTTATATTTCAATAGTGCGTTGAATGTCCCTATGGCAATATCCTCAAGTGCTTGAGCAAGGTGGTGGTTTTTGACCATACCTTTCACATTCAAGTCCTCAAGACAAATAGTGTCGTAGTTGTTTACAAGATAGCAAAGCGGGAATGCCCATCCCTTATAGGGATGGGATGAAAGCGTTATTTATTCTTTTGGTCTGCAATGTATCTTTCTATTGTTTTTTCAGAGATATGTCCTATGCTCTCGCAATAATAAGAACGAGACCACAATGTAGGGAGGCGGCTCCGTAAATGAGGGTATTCTATTCGTAGTAATCGAGATGTATATCCTTTTAATTGGTTAACGATAAAATGCACGGCGATTATTGGAGTTGCTTTAACAAATAGATGTACGTGGTCTGGCATGACTTCCATTTTCTCTATTGTAACACCAATTTGTGAAGCCTTTTGACAGAGAAGCTCTTTTAGCCTTTCATCAACACCATTGACAAGAACTTTTCTTCTGTATTTAGGACACCAAATAATATGGTAACCAAGATTAAAAACGCAATGCGAGCTGTAATGATAACGATTTTTTGTAGTCATAACTAAAATAATTTAAATATCACTTGCAAATATAAGAAAAATATTATATATTTGCAACACATATAATAAAAAAAACAATGATTTCATACAAATATAAATTATATAAGACCGATAAAACGAAGCATCTTGATAGGTTGCTACGTGAGGGTGTGTTTGTATGGAATCATACGCTAGCCATTCAGAAAAGATACTATCTTCTGTATCACAAGTATGTTTCTGTTAACAATATGCAAAAACATTTCAGCAAACGATATAAGTTTTCATTATTGCACTCGCAGAGCGTACAGGAGATAATACAACGTCTTGATATTGCATACAGGAGATTCTTCAACCATTTGGCAAAGCGTCCTCCGAAGTTTAAGAAAGCGGTGGATTTCTGCTCTATCGTTTTTAAGCAAGGCGGGTATTCTCTGAATGGCAACGAACTCGTTGTAAACAAGCTCAAAAAGAAATACAAGTTCTCGCTTAGCCGTGAGTACAGAGGAAATGTTAAGCGACTGACAATCAAAAGAAACCACTTGGGAGAATATTTCATTATCCTATGCATTGACAGAGAAGTTGATAGATACGGAAAGACACACGATGGTGCATCCGTTGGAATTGACTTCGGGTTGAAGAAGTATATGACGATGAGCGATGGGATGGAGATAGATAATCCACAGTTCCTCAAATCCGATTTGGTTGAGCTTAGACGCAGGTCACGGAATCTTTCCAAATGCAAGAAAGGCTCTAACAACCGCAAGCGAAAACGTCTTGAATTGGACAGGTTGTATAATGACATATCCAACAGAAAAAGTGATTTTCAGTGGAAGCTTGCTCACTTTCTTTGCCGTAAATATGACAATATCTTTTTAGAGGATTTGAATCTTAAGGGAATGTCAAAGCGGTGGGGACGGAAGATGAGCGACCTCGCACATGGTGATTTCATATTTAAGTTGGAATATGTTGCATTGAAGTATGGATGCATCGTGCATAAGATTGACAGATTCTATCCATCGAGCAGGCTTTGCACTTGTGGCTATAAAAATGATGCGCTGTCGCTAAAAGACCGAGTATGGACTTGTCCTGAATGCGGGGCGGTGCATACTCGTGATTTGTTTGCGGCGCAGAATATACTTCGGCAGGGCATTGCCGAATTGGGAAGTGGTAGTAAGACACCAAAGCTATCGCCAAGGCGCAGCCACGCTATCAACCCGAGAATCTCATCCCTTTAGGGGTGAGAGTATGTCAATAAAGCATCATTAAATAATTATTAGTGAACTTAATTTACATTAAAATAAAATTATATGTCAGGAAAGAAAAATATTTTAATGATTGGTTGTGGTTCTATTGGCAGCTGGACTTCTCTTTGTTTGTCTAGGACAAACTTTTTTAATCTATTCTTACAGGACTTTGATGTCTTTGAAGAAAAGAATATCAAAGGTCAATTTGTTACCACTGATTTAATTGGTAAAAAGAAACCTGAAGCATTAAAGATTCTTTGCCAAAGATTTAATAACTACGATTCAATAACGCCTATCGTAACAAAGTTTAATGAGAGGTCAAATGTTGCACCTATTACTTTGGCAGTCACAGATAATATTATTAGCCGAAAAACTGCATGTATGAAATGGCTTGCATTACCGAGTAAAGAATTATTCATTGATGCAAGACTTACAAATACTGATTTGAGAATTTATGTGTTAACCAAAAACACAGAAAAAGAAATAATTGATGAGCATTTAAACAATATGTATCCTGATGATAAAACAATAGATGATAATATTGTATGTACTATATCTCAATCTACTTATTGTGGTGCCACTATTGGTGGATATATCACATCAAAAGTATTACAATACTTAAGTGGCATTGAGCCAGAATATGCAACAGAGATAAACTTAGTGTTTTAATATCATTTAGTTATAATATTTACATTAAAATTTAATACATGTCAACAATAATTGAATGTTACGTAGAAAGACGTAACATTAAAACACTAGAATGGGAATATGTAAAAGATATAAATCCTTTTCAAAGAAGAGGAGATTATGAAGTATATAGTTTCTTAGCTGATGTTCGCAATTATAATAGGTGTATCCCTATTGACGAACCGCGTTACTTACCAGATAATATATCTTATGAGGTATATAAAATATATTATGAAGGTAGAGTAGATAATTATTCAGAATCATATCTTAGTTTAGAAGAGCTTCTTCGGTTTAACTATGAAAAACCTTGCCGTATTGGTGAAGGACATGAAGTTATACCTACGTATAGAGAGTTTTTAGGCGAATATTTCTTTGAAGAACTTGAACGACTTAAAACATTAGGACCAATTGATGATATAAGAATCGTCTTTTGGTTCAATAACTAACATTTAATTTATATTAAAATTTAATTTATATGTCAAGAATATCAATAGAGCCAAATGAAATTTTGGACACGGAGCATATTATTGCTCCAACGGAGCAGGAGCTTTTGATGCAAGAGTTTAATCTCTTATTTGAACTGTCTAATGAAGAAAACAATGGGGAGCCTATTGCTAATGAGGATCCTATTGTTAGTGAGGAGACTGTTGCTAATGAAGAGCCTGTTGCTAATGAAGAGCCTATTACTAATGAGGAGCCTGTTGCTAATGAGGAACCTATTACTAATGAGGAGCCTGTTGAAATTCAATCAGCACAACAGGAAAACACTTCCACAACTGAAACACCAATACCAACAGTTGATGTACAAAGAAATATTGTGATTGACCTAAGGAGAACTCTATCAAATTCCGTAAATCCAATTGAAACAAAATTATCATTTTATATTGGATTTCCAAACAGCCTAATTATAAAAAAACACAATCCACGTAGATCTTCTTTTAAATTTATAAATTTATCTCCTTACTGCGAGTATCCAACTATTGTCGGAGTAATTCCAATAGAAGAACTTGTTTCTATACTATTTATTAGCGGAACTAAAAATGGCAATAAATATTCTGGGATTCTAAAATATGTTCATTCAACAAACGAGATTTCCGAAATAGTTTATTCTGTTCAAAATATTGAAGAAGGACTATTAGATAATTTAAATATAAGAATAGAGCATTCTATTATAGGTGTTTATAGTAAGAATAACATTGAGGAAGAGTATCTCTGTTGGAAAGATGCCATTAATGGTGTCCGAATATTAAATATATCTAAATGCAATAATATACCTGAAAACATATTGCCATGGTTTAAAGTTCATCTTTTATATCAAAGTGGTAATGAAGACATTCAATGGCCTAGTATAAAACAAATGGAGATAGCTTGGGAAAGTTGGATTGAACAGAATGTCCCTGAACTTGAATGGAGTGTAAACGTAACTGCTGTTACACCAACAATAACACCTGAAATAGAAGACAACAGAGCTTCGGAAGTTGAAATTACTAATGATGATGTTCCAAGCATTGATGAGTTTCTGGAAATAGATGGAGTTGAAGAACAGTATAATTTTGAAGAACAAGATTATAACGAAATGGAAGATCCAGAAAATATAGAATTTTATAATAAGGTCTTAGCAAGTAAAGATGATTTTTCTATATGGGCAAAAGAAAATAACTTTAATAAAAAAATCTATACACACGATCAGCCTAATACGATGACTATTATTTATTATAAAGTGTTAAACGAAGAATATATTTTAATAGGAAGAAAAGTTAATTTCTATATTAATAGATTTGTAACAGATCTAGCAATTACCCCAATTGAAAAATATTTTATCCAAGATGCAATATTTTGGAAGTATAAAATAAGAGATCATTTTGGTTCCTACAGATGTGATAACGGTGAATTAAATATATCATTTAAAAATAGTAAAAAATTTATAAGAAGTCTTCCTCATTCTAGGATTAATGATTTTAATACTCTTAATACCATGAATATGTGTTTTGGTGGAAGTCAAGATTTAGGCAATCAAATTAAAACAGATTCTCTTTCTGAATTAATTGAATCAATGTATCTTATGACTGAATCAAGATTACCATTTATGAATGATCAACATATTGCTTATCCATCAATAGAAGAAGCAACTATTATATCACAACTAGGAGCGAAACCCATTACATTGTTTAAGAATAAAGAAATAGAGGGCTTTGTAACACCATTTATTGTTAAGACAGAAATGGATGATGATATTTTAAATCCTAAAATTTGTATTGATTTTGGGACCATAAAATATGAGAAAAGATTAAATGAATTTATTGAAATGAATAATTTTATAAAAAGAATTGATTATCGTAAATCCATAATCAGGAAGAAGTATGATTATACTTTAAATTTTACTCTTATAGACGATAATATAAAACATATTTCCATAAGAGCAGATGGCGATTATTTAACGCCAACTTATATAGGTTATTATAGAACGGATGCCAAAAAAATAGAAAAGTTTATTATTCCTTATTTGGAGCTTGCTATAAAAAATCTTCGTCCATCTGTAAATTAAACAAACAATATTACAACATCTGAAGAAGTATTTTAATTCTAATATTTACATTAAAAACATATAATATGAAAAATAAAAAGGATTCTTATGTATGTAATAGTTCAGTTGCTACGTATGATTATATTAAAAAGAAAATAAAAATCGAAAAATTAGAAGTTGAAAAGTTTGGAATTATTTTGCTTAATAATAAATTGGATGTATTAGACTTTGATATCATATCTCTTGGTGGTATGACATCTACTATCTTAGATTTAAAAGTTATATTTAAAAAAGCACTTAATACATTTCGCTGCACAGGGTTCATAACTTTTCATAATCATCCATCTAATAACGCAAAACCTTCAGAAAATGATAATAATTTATATAAAAAAATAAAAGCAGCTGCTGAAACAATGGAGTTTAAATATCTTGACAACTTAATTGTATGTGATGATGAGTATTATAGTTATGAAGATAATTAAAAAAAAATAAAAAAACACTTGCATTATTGAAAAACTTTTTATACTTTTGTAGAATGATTTATATTAAAAAATAAAATTATGAGAAATGGTTGCCATCCAAATGTTCAAATAGGTAAAAGACATATTGATAAACTTATGATATTACTATCCGATTATAAATGGCATAGTTATTATGAGATAATTACAACACTACGGATTGTAAATGCAGATAGAAGACTACGAAATTTGCGTGAAGATGGTGTAGAGTTCGATGAATCAATCGAACGTGTAAATAAAGATAGTCATCCATATAAAATTTTCAGACTTAAAGATAGTGAAAAAAATAATTTATGGTTTGAACAAAAACTTAAAATAAAAGAAATATTATAATGAAAACTTATGTATTAATGGTTTCGGAAAGGTTTCCGCAAACTCATAAACGAAAAGGAGAATTGACATATTTCCCAACTAAAATAAAAAACGGTGAAAAAATACACACAATAAGAGCAAATTATGATCTTTGGGAAAAACGAATAAACGATATTAAAAACGGAGTTGCAAAGCTATCTATAAGAGTTTGGGAGGGCAAACCGTATAGATCAAAACAGATACAAATATTTGAACTTAATGCCGAAAGTGGTATTGGGATTCAAAAACTTGAAGAGCCTACAAACTTTGCCTTTGCACCTATTGATGGCAAATCTATCAATTGGGATGAAGTCGCTAAAAATGATGGCTTAGCATTCGATGATTTTTGCGAATGGTTTAAAGTTAGAAAAACTAGTCCAATGGCAATAATCCACTTTACTGGCTACCGCTATTAACGTATTACAAATAAAATCAGTATGGAAATTAGAGATAAAATAAACAAGATACTCCAAGACTGGAAATTAGATGCAGTAAACACCGATGAAGCCATAGACTCCATATTGCTTTTATTTGGTGTTAGGCCACGTATTATTCTTATTCAGCAATGGGAAGAAGACCCTGACGACGAAACATGTTGGTCAACTTGGGGTTGGGAATACGAAAACGGAGACCTATATGATGACGTTGGTTATGAACTTGAAGAAGTTTTGGAGGAAGATAAATATGGTCATATTACGAAGGCTCGCTTTAAATATGTGGGCTAACACCTAACCAATATTTAAGCAAACTAATTGCATACAATAATTTAATAAAAAAAATACTTACATTAAAAAATAAAATTATGAAAGAAAAAGATGCTACTATGTTAGAAAAAGAACTTTCTGTAATGGAAGAAGTCAGTATGAAATTTGAGAATGTTCATAAATGTTTAGCTTATTTTCAGAGCCAACTTAAAGTTGGTAAAAATGAAGATAATACATTTGCTGGATATAAGTACCGGAACATTGGCCAGATTAATGACGCATTAAAGCCATTAATTGCAAGAACAGGTGCAGTAATATTAAACTATGTAAGATGGGAAGATAAATTTGACCAAGCTGTATGTATTGGTGTTGCAGATTTTCATTATAATGGTGATTCTATTCAAATTGAACACATGGTATTTCATCCTTCTCAAAGGCCAAAGATGGATCCATCTCAAAATGCAGGAGCTACTTCTACTTATGCAATGAGATATGCTTTACAAGACTTATTCTTATTGGGTGATGATACTTCCGATCCAGATAAAATTAATGATGGTAATACCGTATCTGAACCAATGTCTACAAAAAAGAATATAGTTGAGTGGAACGGTGTTGAGTATAATTATAATGATAATACAGAAAGAGAAGAAGTAAGAAGTTTATTGAAAGAATTTATTTATTCTCATTCAAAAAATGAAAATCGTGAACTTTATATAGAACTTCAAAAAATAAAATCACCTTTACTCAATAAAGAAGTAATAGATTGGGTAAAAGATTCAGATGAAAAGTACCAAAAAGAATCAGAAACATCAATTAAAGCACAATAAAATTATGACAGAATTAAACAAATCGAATGTTATATTTGATGAACATGTTCATACGTATAACAATGGTGAATATACTGGTATAACAACTATACTTGAAGAAATGGGGGTGAAAACCCCCTATCCTCAGATTCCAGCTGTAATGGAAGCAGCTCAACGCGGAACAGAGATACACTTTCAATTTAAAGCGTGGCTTGACCTTGGTATATTACCAACACACCCATGGCTTGATAAGTTAGAAGATAATTATATTAAACCAAATGAAACTATCTCTGAATATCTTGTTTCTAATGACGATTATAAAGTCGCTACAGAAATTGATATAATTGAAGTAAATAAAGATTCAACTAATAATACGACTTCTTTTACTATATGCGACATTAAGACAGCAAAAAATTTAGATGAACAAGCTTGTATATGGCAGCTGTCAATAGGCAGATGGCTTTTTGCAAAACAAAATCCACAACTTCAAAGTATAGAATTAAATAATTATGGTACTATATATCATATAAGAGAAAATTTCTATGAAAAGAAAACCTATGAATTATTTTCATTTGAAACAGTAGAAAGATTTTTACAAACATGGAAAAACAAAGGGGTGTGGATTAATGAAGATAATACGCCACTATTTAATGACCAAGATAATGTATTAAACAAAATGGAAAAGCTTATAAGATTATCTAAAAAGATTGACAAAGATTTATCTTTATACAAAGAAGCTCTTCTTATGCAAATGAAAGAACGCGATAAACAAAAGGTTGAAACAGAAACTATGGTTATTAAATATGTTAAAGAAACTACAAGAGAGACGTTTAATAAAGAGAAACTGTTTGAAGATTATCCTACAATAGATAGGAGTATTTATACAAAAACAAGTAAAGTTAAAGAATCACTTAAAATAGATTTAAAATAATATGGATAAACTTACATTAATAGAAGAAAAGATAAATGATATACTAACAAAGTTAGATTATCTTATAGATAAGGATATTTATTTTTTAACGAAACAAGAAACGGCTGACGTCTTAAGAGTAAGCGTTGCAAGAGTTAATCAACTCATAGCATCAAAAAAATTAAAAACTTCATCAAAGGCTGGTCGAGTATTAATAAGTAAAAAGAATATATACGATTATCTATTATCCCCATCAACGAAAGCTAACAATTACAATAACCTAAAAAAAAATTAAAACAATGGAAGCAAAAAAAACATTTCCAAAAGGAACAATTATCACAGACAAAGTAAACTTAACAGCGGTTACCAAAACAGGTAATCTTTTATTCTTTGCTAGTAAATTAAAAAAAGAGCAAGAGTATAATAAAACCCACTCAATCTATCAATATATTAATAAAGAGAAAGTATATTGTGGATCTTTAAAATTTGCTGAGAATGTAACAGATGTTAAAATAACAATGTTGCCAGACAATGTACTTTCTTTTACACAAGAATACGAAGGCACAAAATTTGTCCCTTTCACTTTCGGATGGAGAGAAAATACAATCTTATTCTATAAAAGAGAAACAAAAGAAAATATCACTATTGGAAGATTTGAATCATTTAATTGGAGAGATTTAAAATCATATAGTATTTCAACAGTTGACGTAAAAGAAAAAGATAACACACAAGACATACCTGTTGAAGTAAAACAAGAAGAAGATGATTTGCCATTTTAATTCAAGGATTATTTACATTAAACGAAACGTAAATAAAATGATATGGAAATTAATGATGAATTAAATGAAATCTACGAGTACTTATTACTCGGCTATGAAGACGATCCCAATCTTATCAAAGAGCGACTAAATACATTAGCAATACTTCAAACAAGACTTGGGTTTCTTCACAAGACTAATCTCCACACATTACGTCTACATAGATTTGAAGAAATTAAAAATATGCTATCTGAAATCATACAAGAAAAATTATCTGCTAAGGTACAAAACACTATTGTGGAATGTATAGCTACAGATATACAACAGCAATGTGATTTTTCTGAAAGATTATTATCTTCAATTGATAAACAAATAAGAATTGGCATGACCTTATTATCTTATTGTAAGTCTGAAATGCAAAATTCTAATTTACATTAAAGATTTATATCATGGAAATAACAAAAGACTGGCAAGAAATTGAAAAGCTAAACACGAAATCTAAAAAAGCGGTATGTCCATTTTGCAGAGATAAAAGAACTAATCCTACTTCAAGTCCAAGTCTATCTATTGATTGGAAAAATGGTAGAGCTATGTGCCACTACTGTAATAAAGTTATATTTCGTGAAGCAAAAAGCAATAGTTTTAATAAACAAACTGAAAAGAATTATTCTAGACCAGAACCAAAAGGGAATCCAGATATTAGTATTAAGTTACAAAAATGGTTTTTCGATAGAGGAATATCTTTAGCTACACTAACGCAATTAAAAATTACAGAAGGAGAAGAAGTATTTCTTCATCTTGATAAGAAACCGCGTAATTGTATTATGTTTAATTATTATCTGAAAGATGAATTAGTTAATATTAAATACAGAGATGGGGCTAAGAATTTTAAAATGGTTGCTAATGCACAAAGTATTCCTTATAACATTAATAGCATCTTAGACAATCCAGATGAAGATTTAATCTTCATTACTGAAGGTGAGATTGACACTTTAACGCTTGTAGAATTAGGTTATAAATGTGTTATATCTGTACCAAATGGGGCTAATTCTAATCTTAGTTGGCTTGATGACTTCTATTATTTATTTGAAAATAAAGACATTGTTCTTTGTACTGATATGGATATTGCAGGCATTAAACTCAATAAAGAACTAATAAGAAGATTTGGTCCAGAGAATGTTTATGAGGTAGATTATTTTGGGTACAAAGATATTAATGATCTATGCGTTGGACTTGGAAAAGATTCCTGTATAAAATGTATTAATAAAAAGAAAAGACCAAAAGTAGATGGTATATTTGAGGTTAATGATATTATGAATGAGATTAATTCTCTATACGAACATGGCTTGCAAAAAGGATTTACACTTGGTTTCCATAATTTCGATAATTTAATTTCATTTGAAACAAAACGATTATGTATTATAACAGGTATTCCCGGAGCAGGAAAAAGTGAGTTTTTAGATGAAATAATTGTAAAACTAAACTACAGACATGGTTTAAAGGCGGCTTATTTTTCACCAGAAAATTTGCCTATATCTTTACACTTTGCAAAAATATATGAAAAAATTTATGGCAAGAAGTTTAGTAAGATTGTAAGTCCTACTATAAATAGTGATGTTGTAAACTATATCAACGACAACTTTTTCTTTGTAAATCCCGCTACTTATACAATTAATAATATACTTTCATCATTTAAGTATTTAGTACGCTCTCGTGGAATAAAACTGTGTGTTATTGACCCATATAATAGAGTTGACTGGGAAAACGAATCGTATAAAGGATTATCAGAAACCCAGATTGTATCTCGTGTATTGGATAATATACAGAATTTCGCGGTACAAAATGATGTATTATTTATTATTGTAGCACATCCTACCAAAATGAGACGGCTTGACAATGGGCAAATAACTATTCCAACACTCTACGATATTAATGGAAGTGCAAACTTCTTTAATAAAACAGACTTTGGATTAACTATCCATCGAGACAGATTAAAAGGAATAGTTGAAGCCCATATTCAAAAAGTTAAATTCAAACATCTTGGAGAGCCCGGAATGACACAATTTATTTATAATTATAATAATGGTAGATTCCATGAATGGCACGAACACTTTAACATCAATAATGATTTTGATAATAGTTGTTATTTAAAAAACGAAATTGAAGAAGTAAATATTAATAACAATATTTATTTTGAAGATAATAATACAAATGATATTTATGATTTTCCTTATTGATTTAAATACTTACATTAAAAAATAAATAAACATGAGAACATTAAGAGGTTTTAGAACAGAAGGCAATTATATGAAATTAAGCCTTAGACAAATTTATGAAGCTGCATTGAATAAACTTAAACATTTGCGTCTTCAACAATCGTATTACGAAAATGATATTGAAGCTATTGAGATCACTGACAAAGAAACATTCACTAAAGTAACTGAAATTCTCGAAAAATTAGATGATATATATATAGATATCTGTAATCAACTTCAATATATAGCTCAACTTGAACTGCAAATAGTAGAGCTTCAAGAAAAAAGTCCAAAAGAAGTTCTTGAAATTCCTTTTGAGGAACAGGAAGATGATGAAGACGCTATTGTAGATATATTCCAAAAACCTATTCTAACTTTAACAGAAGAAGATTCTGGATATGAATTTCCTGAGGATGATATTAGTGAACTTGCAAAAAAATCACAAGAAGAAGATGCAGAGAAAATATTATTAGAAAACAATGAAAAAATTGTAGAATCTATTAGTGATATTGTCGTACCAAAACCTGAACCAGAACAAGAAGAAGAAGAAAAAGAAGTTTTGGATAATATAAATATAGATGACGAAAAGACAATTAATGATGAGTTGAATGATGAGTCAAAAAAACAACATGATGAAGAGATCTTTGACATATCACAAACTATAATTAACCAGCTTACACTTGAAAATAAAACTGAAATATTTGCACAACTATCAGCATTGAAATCAGAATTTTATAATTTATCTGAATATGAAAGCAAACTAAAGACAATGCTGTTAGACAGAATCAAAGAAATTCAATAATAATTTTTAACAATACTTACATTTAAAACAAAAACAATTATGAAAACAAAAAACTTTTTAACAACAATTATTTTTTTAATCGGAATTACAATTTCATCATTTGCACAATCATTTGATTGTAGCCTTTACACTAAAGTAAATTATGATGCTATGGAGGGTTATTATTACACAACCGGATTAAAAAGTATAATAGCCTCAGATGATAATGGGAAAACTGGAATCCTTATAAGTATGACGGAATGGGAAAAGTCGATAATACTTAGCATATATGCTGTTGGTGCCAGCAGTTGTATTGATAGAGATAGTAAAATTATATTTTTATTAGAAGATAATACAATAATTACTTTTTATAGCAAAGAAAATTTTAACTGCAAAAACAAGGCTACAATCTATATCGGAGAATTTTGGAAAAATACTAATTCACAAAGTAAATTATGTAACAGTTATGTTAAGACCATTAGAGTGTGGACAGAAGAGGGTTATGTAGAAAGAAATTTAGATAAAGAAAATCAAATTTTATTTATGAACACAATGAAATGTATGTCCAACTAATTAATAATATTTACATTAAAATAAAATTTATGGAATCACTTACCCCATTAAAAGACTTATTTCTCAAAGAAGTTATTGAATATATTGATAGGTATCAAGAAATAAGTAAAAATGAAGATTTTATTCGCATTTATAAACGTATGAAAGAACAATATAAAAAGAAAATAGAAAATAATAAAAACCGCGAAGACAAAATATATACATTAGAAGTTCAATCACCAATAATATTATAGCAATGGAATTACCAGTAAACTACAACAAATTAAATTCAAAGGAACGTAAAAAAGTTAGGTTGGAATATATAAAACAACAAAACAATAAATGTATGTATTGTGGGAAATCATTATCAGAAGAAGCTCCAATTCATATAAGACAAAAGATGATTAATTGGAATTTATTTCCACCAAACTTTTTACAACACCCCATACACTTACAGCATAATCATACAACGGGTATGACTGAAGGAGCTGTACATAATTATTGTAACGCTGTAATGTGGCAATATGAACACAGATAACATTTAAAACTAAAAATACAATGGCAATAGAAATTAAATACTACGATGTAGTCGAGAACGGAGAAACAAAGCATTTAAAGACTAAAGTTTCTTCAACGGTAATAAATTTTATGTTAGAAGAGTATAAAAAGTTCCATTCATCATTGAAAAACAAAGATGATTACTCATTTCAAAAATATCTAATAATGCACGGAATTGAGTGTATTTATGATGGAACTTTTGGTTACGTAGACGTAGATGGAGCGTTGGCAAATGAACGCTAACGGCTGGCGGTATGCGCCTGTGCCGTAAATAGAGAACGAATTTATCAATTTAAAAATAATTTAGATATGAAAAACGAACAATCGAATACCACAGAAAAAGGCATGGCGTATGACCGCTTGTTATGCACTGGCCTTAATGATGCTGCTAAACAGATACACGAAGATGCTAAACTCAAAGGATTCTGGGATAGCGAGCGAGAAACTGGAACTTTATTAATGTTGTGCGTGAGCGAACTCTCAGAAGCACTGGAAGCTGATAGAAAAGGAAGAGTAGCCAATTTAGACAAATTTGACAAAGGCATTGCCCACGGAGATGTATTTGAAACTTACATAAAAGATACATTCGAGGACGAGTTGGCGGACACAGTTATACGAATACTCGATTTATGCGGTGCGAGGGGAATAGACCTTGAAAGACATATAAACCTTAAATTGAAATACAACCGTTCCCGCGAGCGGATGCACGGAAAGGCTTATTAGGCTTGTGCATAACTTTTGGGGCATTTACGCTGCCCCGTATTAAAAAAATAAAAGTTGAACAGCGTATCGTCCGCAGGGGTGGCGTAAATGCCTTGTTAGCGGTTCGGTGCGGTAAATTTCAAAACAATGAACATAAATCAGATTGCACAGGAATTGTATGGAAAGTATTTCGCAGACCTTACCCCTTCACAACAAGACGAAGTTTGGGCAGTGTATGACCGTAGAACTAATGCTCGTTAGCACTGACCGCTAACGTGCGATGGCTTTGCGTTCGGGCAATATTTTAACCACTAAATTTCAATAGAATGAATAAAGATGATTTAACCACAAATTCTCAATCAACGCTGTTCGCCTTGCCTGACGCAAAACCATCGTTAGGTGCTGGGCTTACTTGTAATAGCTGTGAACACCGTCAAAGATGGCAATGTAACAGTAAAGTGTTTCAATATTGCAGAGTTCGGAAAAGCAACCGAACTGAAAATGGTTTGCTAAAAATAAAATGTAAGGATGTAGCTTGTCCGCTTTACAAGCCTTGCACCTAACTAACTTATATCTAATTACTATATATGAAAAATAAAGAATTTAAACGGCTTATCAGAACGATTAAAAAAGATTCTGACTTGAAGCTTATGGAAGAAATGATAAAAAATAAAAAACAGAAAAAGATATTTGATCAAATAAAAAATATATCTTTGTACTGTTTAAAAGTAAAATAAAGACATTGCTTATATTAGAATTCTGTTTAAAAGTAAAATAAAAAAATTACTTATATTAAAATTTAAAATCATGATTACAATATTTTTAATTTGCACTTACTTTTATTTACGTAAAATTTCAAAAGTAAGAGATACTTATATGTTCTTTTTATATAATAGAAATTTTGATGAGAGTATTGTGAAAATAAATCCTTTACTCAAAAAATTAGTTAAGAAACTGCCACGAACTTGGTTGTTCTATAAATTATATTTTGTTTTTATAAAAATAATTTGTGCAACTAAAAAGAAAGTTGCTGTTTCTGGAGAAATGCTACCAATTAAAGATATGAGAAGATACAAAAAATTTATAGACAAAAACGTTGGACGTCCTTGGGTAACACTATATAAATGTTTTAAGATAATTGCTATTATTATAAAAGAAGATGATATAGAAATAAGCAAAGAAGAAAAAATATTTAATATTAAAAAATCTTTAGAAGAAAAAAATAATAAAATTGATGATTCTGATATTATTATATACGAATTTAATTCTGATGATATTTTTGATTTATTAAAAAATAAATATAATACTAATGAGAATATAAGTCCAAAGAATATTCTTTCTACTTTGTATCCAATTATAAAAGACGAATTAAAGTCAAAAGAAAATCTAATATTCTCTTTAATTTTTATCAAAACAAAAGAAGATATTATTAATTAATTTATATTACTTATATTAAAAACTAAAATATGGATTATATAATTGATAATTTAAATAAATATAGAGATAACTTTACGAAGTTAAATAGTAAAGCAATGATAGTTTTTTCTATTGCCATTACTTTATATCTTGAAAAGATAAATAAACAAAAGAAGTTTCCTACTATAGAAGAGATATCGCTATATCTTCCTAAACTATCTCATGAGGATATTGTAAATGCCATTACTCTATTAAATAATAATGATATATTAGTATTCCCAAAAAAGACTACACGTAAAAGTGTTGTAAAAAAAACAGCTCAAGCTACTATTGATAATTTCCTCTCTAAGAATAAAGTATGGGATTGTTTTAAAACATGGTTAGAATATAAAAAAGAAAGAAGACAATCTTATGCTGGTGAGAAAACTATTGAGATAGCATATAAAAGATTAGTATCATTGGCAGATAATATAGAAGAAAACGGAAATGAAATAGTTAATCGTTCAATCGCTAATAATTGGTCAGGTTTATGTCCGTTACCAGAACAATATAAACGAAACAATAAAATTAATAATTCTAAAAATGAGAATAATCGTCCTAGTAAATATCATTTTTGGTCTGAAGAATTAAATAAATGGGTCTATATTCCTTCATGATTCACATTAAAAAATAAAATAATATGAACAAAACTATTGATATAATAATAAAAGAGGGCAAAGAATTAATATACCCTATAGAAAAAATATACCCAGAAAACGTTGATTGGAAATCCGATTGTTTCTGTATTTATTTCTATAAACAAACTGTATATGGGGGCCCGTGGATGCTCGCTTCATGGGAAAAAGAAAAAAATATTAGTAAATCTATATCAATAGGTGAAGATACTTATACATTTAATATGACTATTAAAAGAAATATAAATAATTTAAAACAAAAAAAATAAAATGAAAATACTTAATTTACTTACTAAAGCCCGCTATTGCGGTTACATATTGTTAGTATCTATGTTCTTTTCCTGTTCAGATTCAAGGCCTAAAAACAACCCAAATTGCGGTGAATGGATTTTAGTGTACTCAAATGATGGCAACTATAGTAGGCAAAAGATAATTTGCGATAGTTTGCAAATGGTTAATAGTAAAGAAGCTTATGTGTATGTCAAAGGTGTAAAAACTCACATATTCGCTGAGCAATTGTATCCGATGTTCGTTCCTTGTAGATAATAACCGCACTCCACGCCTATGTTTTAAACACTTTGTTAGGCGTATGTGCTTTAAAATTTTAAAATTATGGAATTTAAATGGCAAAATTATAATTGGAGAGTAGGACAATTATGGGGAAATTACCACCCAAATTTTCTATTATCATGGTATTCGCCCGATGCAGTAGCACAAAGTATCGAAAATAATATTCTTAAATTGAATATTATAAATAAAGCAAAAATTATAAATATGAAAACAGAAAGTGGTAATTCAAAAATAATCCCTTATGGTGTAGGACTTGTTAGTTGTACTGAAGAGTTTGGTTATGGTACATTTGAATGGAATGCACAATTGCCAAAAGGAAAGAATATTGTAGCAGCTTTATGGTTAGCATCTAATCAGTCTTGGCCACCAGAGATTGATTGTGTGGAAGCTTTTACTAATAATAAAGGATCATATAATCGAGGATTATGTTCAAGAAAAATTCAACCAAATATTCACTATAGTGATGATAATAAAACACACCAACAAAAAGGTGCCGTTAATACTTGTAGGTTTTTATTTGATATTAATAAAGCTATTGACTATAAGATTAATTTCTTCCCGGATATCATAGAGGTTTTTTATAATGGAAAGTCTGTGATGAAAGAAACAAGAGATTGTATTCTAAAAGATTTTAAAGATATAAAAATGTTTCCTATAATGAATATAAATGTTATGGAAGGATTTCAGAAAAAAGATTTAGATTATGTAACCACTTTTAATATCAATAGTTTTACTTATATTCCTTATTAAAATATTATGGATTTAAGAATTGAACAAATATTTGCGGAAGAAATGAAAGGAGATACTTCTTTTCAAAAACGTGAAACAGGCTTAAGCTTATTGTTTGGAACTAAAAAATATTCTAAACATGAAATGCGTGAAACTTGGAATAGAGGAATTAAACTCGGAATTGAAATAGGTTTAAACCGAGCAAGTTTAGAAGGGCAAAGAATAGAATTAAATCAAAACACTAAAGAAGAAAAAAATAAAGAGTTTCTTGAAAAGTTCTACAAACTTGCAGAGGAATATAAATGTACAATACAATATCATCCGCAAATAGGAATGGTTGTTTTAGACCGAGAATATTAGTGCTTGTGCATAACTACCTATATTAAAATTAAAAGCTATGACAAAGTTATTAGACCACAGTATGGACACAGAAGCACTAAGCAACACAGATAGCTGGTGGGATACTATTGATGAAATGAGAAAAAAAATAACCGATTACAATCATGCAAAAGGATTAAAAACAATAATGGGCGGCGCTTGGACTTATGATAAGTTAGTGCAAAATGCAAGAAAAAAGGGTTATACAAATGCTGAGAGTATTAGTGTTGAACAATTAATACAAATCGCTGACAGTGTTAACTACCGTTTATCTCAGGCTGACCAAGAAGAACTGCAAAAATGCAAAGACTCTCCTGTTTATTTCTACAATAAATATGTTAGAAAGGAAGGACAAAAAGAATTAACCGAAGCTGAATACAAAGACTTTGTAAAACAGGTGGAATACCATCGAAATATGCCATTGAAGCTAAGAAGTCATTATAAAGACAGACCACTTACACCTGACCAATGTTATGAGAAGTTACCTGACTTTCTTAAAAATGGTGGCTAACGTTCGAGGGCTTTGCGTTCGGGAAGGATTTTAACCACAAAAGTTCAGTATATGAATATAGATAATTTAAGCACAAATGTTCAACCAACGCTGTTTGCCTCGCCTGACGCAAAACCATTGTTAGGTGCTGGGCTTACTTGTAATAGCTGTGAGCACCGTCAAAGATGGCAATGTAATAGCAAAGTATTTCAATATTGCGGAGTTCGGAAAAGCAACCGAACTGAAAATGGTTTGCTTAAAATTAAATGTAAGGATGCAGCTTGTATGCTTTACAAGCCTTGCGGCTAACTACTTATATTAAAATTAAAAACTATGTTTGTAAATTTTAAAGATGGAAAATGTTCATCTTGCGGTGAGTGTTGTGGATCTGCACCTTACCCATTTACATTAGAAGATATTAAACGAGTTAAAGAATATGTTATTAAAAATAATATAAAACCACACGAAATAGTAAACGGAGATGTTATAGATATGTCTTGTGCTATGTTTGACCATCATACAAAAAGATGTATGGTGTATGAAGTAAGACCAGAAATATGTAGAAAGTTTACTTGTGATTACTGTAATAAACATGGAAAGATTGAAATTAAAGATGCAGTAATAATTAAAAATAATAAAATGGTTGTAGCATCAATGGACTCATTATTTAATGCTTCTCCATTACAAATTCTTGTAGCGCTAATGTTGATGTCTGAAGAAGACTATAATATTACAGTAACTAAAGATAATTTAAAATTCTTTTCTGATGTATATATTATGGTTCTATCAGAGAATGATGAAGAACTTGTAGAATATTTCATGCCAACAAATAAAATATTAAATATGGCATTTCAAATTTTTGAAAATATTAAAAAAATGACGAAATAGTTTTTACTTGAAATCTAAAAATTAATACTTATATTATTAATCCTCTTCTTTCACGTTTATCTTTTTCTTTCCAGTAGTAGTCATGAACCATTTATAGTTTTTCTCTTTAATTTGTTTTTTAATAATATCCTTATAAAAATTAAACATTTCAATATAATCTACACCGGACTTGAATTCATCCGTTATATATTGGTCTCTGATTGCATTTTTCGCGTCACTGTATTTTCTGTCAAATGTTTTTTGTTCTTCTCTTCCTAATTTTCGTTCTTCTCTTCCTAATTTTTTTTCTCCATACTTTGATTTCATATAAAGTTTAAACATTTCATCTTTGTTTTCCCCCCAAAGAACATCCCACTTTTCTTGATAATGTTTATTTCTATTATTATTATCTAACAATTGTAGTAAAGGGACTTGACCTTGACCATACACTCTTGTATCTGTAAAAATCGTTCTTTTTTTTAATACTAAATTAATGGTTCTCTCTTCAAGTGTATAATTATTATCCTCCATTAAATACATTATATCAATAATCGAATGTGTTATTTTACTAGGAAATGGAATTGCTATATTTCCATAAATTAAAGCTTTCTCCATACGAGCTGGAGTATAAGCTAATTTGCCATTATACATCTTAATAAAATTAACAGTATTACTATAAGTCATAGACATATTACGAATACTTGGATTACTTGTCGGCATAAATGGATTTAAAATAGAACTAAAAGAAACAGCAAATTGGTTTGAATCAAATCCTTGAGTATAAAGATTTATTAATTTATTGGAAATTCCTCGAGCTATGGCAGTTTTTCTTTCTTTTAATTCAATTTCTTCTAAAGTCTTAGTAATACCTTTCTTTTTAGATTTATTATCATCATCATCATCGCCACCATCTCCAAGAAGTGCTGCAATTAATGTAACTCCCAGTGTAGATAAAAAAGTAACCATAATAAATTTCTTCATCTCAGATGCAAGAATTAGAGAAGCCTCTCTTGCTTGCATCATATCAGCACGAAGAGATGCTGCTTTTTCGTAGGTTGTATCAAGTAAAATGTCATCCCAACCTAACTGAATATTTGCTTTATCTGTAATTTTTGTTCTGAGTTTATTTACTATTGGTGTTTGTCCGGGTAATAATTCTGCCATTAATCTAATAAGAGTATTGCCTAAAAATGCTGCGGTTTGATTAATTTGTCTTTTAATAGAGGTTTGTTCTTCTTCAAGTGCGTTTTGTGCTGCTAATAACCAAGAACCATTAACCATTTTATTTGTAATTATAGCTTTTGCAAAAGAACTTAAAGCAATAACACTAATTACACCAGCAGGGCCCATTCCCAGACCCAATAAGACAGATCCAATTCCTCCAGTACTTACTAACGATGCAAGTCCATGAAATGTAATATTCATTAATGGTCTTTTTGCAAGATTAGTCATAATCCCAATCTTTTCTTTTTCTCCGGTTAAAACATTTATTCTTCCTTTAATTTCTTCTGGAGTTCTAATACCCTTATACATTCTATTTACTGTTTCAGGCACCCATCTCATGTAATTTAATAAAAGTCGTCCTAATGGTTGAGAAAAGAAATAAGGCCTATCATCAGTCGAATAGTTTCCTTGATTCATTTGATTAACATAACGAAAATCAATTAATGTATCTCTGAATTTTCCTTCTTTTCTGTAAAGGATTTCATTAGCTAAACTTTCGTAACCTTTTTTTAATTGAAGTGCGTTAGATTTTAAATCAAAGAGTTCAAATTCTTTTGTTTTACCATTAAAAAATTTTACCTTTTCTCCTTTAATAATATTCCCATTTTCGTCTCTTTTATCATATTCTAAACGACTTAACATTGCAAGTAATACTTCTCCTTGATTTAAAAATTCTGGAATGTCTATCGCAAAATTTAATAAGAAAGAGTTTGGATTTAAACCCTCATCAGTTTCATAAAGATTTTTCTGCATTATCAAATTATTATATTTGATAATCTTTTCAAAAAGCCTAAGGTTTTCTCTTTTCTTTTGAGGGAAAAATTTAAACTTATAAATATCTCCCAGAGTTGCGAAATTAGAAATAGATTGACTTGCCATAGAACCATAAAGAAAACTTCTTGCATCAAGGAGTTCTTCCATATTATACCACTTACCAAAAGCCGCAGTTTGTTCATTAGCAAGACGACCTGCACGCCTATTGTTAAGCATAGCTGGAATAGATAAAGCCAAATCTTTTACAACTTTGACCAAAAGAGTTTGGTTTACAAGACTTGCAAAAGTAATATAAACAGCTTCATCATCTATGATGTCATTATCAAGTAAACTTTTAAAAGCTTTATTATATTCATATTCTTCTATCTTAACTTTTCCATGATAGTATTCATATCCGGTTGATGTCGCTACTGTATAATATTTGTTTGCATCTTTCGATAATTTAAAACTATGATAGGTTGGTTTATCTTTCATATTATCACTATCAAAGTAATAATTTTCTAATTCAAGAGATTCATATTCTCCACGATCTACAAGTTCTTTTTGATTATTTTTCCATTCTTTAAACGCTCGTGAATGAAAAGTTCCGACAATTGGAAGTTTTTTTGTTTGCCAATTATCAACACCTGTTTCTCCAAGTATTGAAAGATTATACCAATTTTTTAATGCACGATATTTATTATGATTATCTTTAAATAATTCAATAATAAATTTCATTCTATGTTTTACCATATTACCAGCAAATACTTCCGCAAGAGGAAGGTTAATTGCTTCTACAATATCTACAATATTATATTTACTAGTACTTGCTATTTCTGCTTTAACAACTGCATCTAAAATATATTCATAGTCAGATTTATTTTCGCTATATTCAGATGATATAACACCAGCTTTTCTTCCTAATTTTAAAAGTTCTTGATATGAATAATAACTGTATTTCTTTTTAAGTTTTACAAATTTAGAAAAATAGTTATCATTAAAAGAAGATGTCTGAATGTTATGTGTCAGCCTTTTTCTAATAGCAGCTTGTTCTTTTTGAGTAGTAAGACAAAATACATATCTTTTGAAAAAATCTCCAATATATCTCCAGTATTTCGGATTTTGATTAAACTGCTCTATTTGTGTTTCAAGCATAGAAGCAATAATAGGAATTCTTCTTCGTGTTGTGCCAGAATTATCTCCAAGTTTATTATAATTTTTATTATATAAACTTATTGTTGGATTTTGATATGATAATAATAATTCATTTAATCTTTCCCAAATAGGATAAAGTTCTGGGTCTGCAATTATTTCTTGAAACTGTTCATTTCTATATTCTGGTTTGGGGATTAAAAATTCAAAATTATATAAAGATTGTTGCTCATACCCTTCAATAACTGGTTCGTCAAAAATTTCATATTTCAATTCAACCTGATTTTCTGGATCAACACTATTGCCATAATTAAATTCATAATACAATTCTTCAACTTTCTTTTTGATTGTTTCATATTCAACATCTCCGAAGTTTTCAATAATATAATCTCTGTGCTCTTCTAAATTTTCAGCATTTACAACTATAGAAAAATATTTTTTTACAATAGCATGATATCTTTTAGTGTTTTCAACTATATCGTGTGGATTGTTTGTAGTAAGAATAATTGATTTTAATTTACTTAACTCTTCAAGTTTTGCTTCAATGACCATTTTATATGGAGAAATTAAACATTGCTCCTTATGAATTATTCCAGATTCATCCCAAGTATAAAATAATCTTTTTAACTTATCTTTTGAAGTTAAAGAATTTTCTAACATTCTTAATTCAGAAATAAGTTTTGATGTAGAAGCAAGATATGTTTGTTTATTTTCATTAACTTCATTAATAAGATATTCTCCAAGCTCTTGATTCGTCTTCTTTAATCCAGATTTAATACCAAGAAAAAGATGAAACAATGCCATATCGTTTTCGTCAGAAAACATCTGTGTAACAGCATTGGAAATAGATGATCCAAGCTCTTCTTTTTCTTGATCATTTAATGGTTTACCTGCACGTTCAAACCTTTGATTAACGAGATCTTTTTCAACAGCATTTTGCATTATATTTTTTAATTCTCTCTTTAATTCTTTTACTTTGGTTCTTGCTTCTGCCAATTCAGTTATAGAATAGTCTTTATTATTTTCAAACATTCTATCAATTTCATCTAATCTGAAAATAAATTGTCCATAATCAATATCTTTATTAGATATTTCATTTACCGTTGATTCTAAGTGTTCTACTTCTGAATTAATAACAGAAAGCCAAGTAATATTACCACCAAGATCTTGTAGTTTTATTATATTATCATAATAAAATTCGATTTCTTTGTCAATTATTTCGATTATTTTATCTTTATCTTTAATAACATTTTCAGAGAATTTATCAATTCGTTTTCTCCTACCTATTAAAGAATTTAAGATTGCTTGATTATAAGTTAAAAAAGAATCTGGAATTTCCTGAGATGTTTTTCTAATATCTTTAATTATATTTTTTATAGCAGTATCATTTAAGTTATTCATTACGGATGGCTTAAGAACAACATCAAAATAATCATTGCTAATAGCATATTTTACATCTTCAGCAGTTATATTATAGAGTTTTTGAAAAGCTTTTTTTCCAAATACATCTTTATAAGCAATAGTCTGTATATCTTCGAGTGTGTATTCTTTATTGGTAATGCTATTAATAAAATCTATAATAGAATCCCAAATCCTTTTCCAAATACTTAAATGTTCTAAAGTAATTTTTTCATCAGAAGAAATCTTTTCATAAAGATTATCAGATAACATCCGAACAATAGCTTCTTCAACAAAGTCAGATTCTTTTGTGTAAACATCTTTATATTCGTTCTTAACATCGATATACCATTGAGTATCTTTAATAATCTTTTTAGCACTATTAATTACTCTAGGATTCTTTGATAACATAAAAGCATACCACAAGTGTACGTTTTCATGGATAAGTGTATTTGGGGACATTTTATCTTTATTAAGATAAATAATACCATTATAAGTAAACCCAGCTGACGAAACTTGTCTTCCAAATAAAGCTAACTGACGTTTATTATATTCATTATTAGAAAGAACTATTGTCTTTTCAGAAAGTCCATTTTCTTTTAAAGAATTAACAATCTTTTCAAAAATAAAAGTTTTATTATCTTGGGTATTTTCAATAGGCTTAGAATCTTCTTTATGTTGAAATTCTATTTTTCTTTTAAATTCATCAAACTGTGTGTTAGTATAAGCTTCAATTAATTTTTTTTCAGGAAAAATTAAATAATCTCCTTCAATCCAATCTTCTAAAACTGTTTCGCGAGTAAGATTAGGATCTAATCCATCAAGAAAATCTTGAATATCGTATAATTTTTGTGAGTTGATTCCATTTAATTTTGCTATAGAATTAGTATTATTAGTAAGAGTATTTTCATTTAATTCAGAATTGTTAGTCTTTGTATTATTACTTTCTACAAATGCCTTAAACCCTTCTATATCTTGTTTAGAACCCAATATATGAATTTGCTCTAGTTCAAATACAATAATTTCTTCTTTTTCTTGTAATTCTACAATACCATCATAATTTTTTTCAATAAAAGCGTCTAAAGTGCCTTGTTCTGCTATTTCAGTAATCTCTTTATAATTGCTTATTGGGTTTTTTACGTTTAAGATAACTGCATAAATAATATCATTTCTCCCAAAGTATGCAGATTTAGAATTAGGTGTAAAGTAAAATCCAGGACTTACTTGTTTTAATTTATCAAATGTTTCAAATAATTCAGAAGTGCTATGATAAACAATATCCTTTACTTTACTATCAGGGAATATAGTATCAAGATATTGAGAATATAGTTGTTGAGCTTCTTGTTTTTGTTGTGGGGTTATTTCGACAGGAGCAAGTTTGTCGGGATATTGTTCTTTATATTTTTCAACAATTGTATTGTCTATTGGTGTAGCACTTTTGGCCATTTCAGATGTAACTATAAATTCTGCATTAGTAGCTACACCACCTCTTTGAACATATTTAGATAAATCAGGTGTAGGTACATCTATGTAACTCAATTGTCCTTCATAAGACATTAAAAAAGGTAATGCTATACCCTCTAAAGAATTTGTGAACTGAGGGTTAGATTTTAAATCAGATGGTCTGTTTCCTCTATATAACCTTGTATAACCTTCTTTTACGTCAGGCAAAACTGCTCTAACTTCATCCGCTATTTTAACAAAAAATCTTATTCTTGGATTATTAAAATACTCTTGACCTTCTCTACTAATCATTTTAGGCACAAACCCTAAAGCTTCATATACAGCATTAGCTAATTCAGGATTAGAATCAAATAGTTCTACCACATTTAGTTTAGTTTTTACATTTTCCTGTTCTTGAATTCTATCAATAGGCATAACAGTTATTTCAGAATTATTTTCTTTAAAAAACTGCGTGGCTTTTGCAATTAAACTATTTTTTATATTTGTTTCACATGCACTCATAATATTATTTTTTTTTGCAAAGTTAATTGAAAAATTAACATTTAAGTTCTACGTTTTCTACTTCTGCATTGTTTTTTACAATAACAGTGCTTGAATATTCAGATTCCCAATTGCCACTATACTTATCAAAGAAATTATTTACAATTCTTGTTACAGTTTGTTTCATTTCTTTTTCTGTAGTTATATTATTAATTCTTCCAAATAGTTTCAGAATTAAATCCCAAAGTTTTTCAAAGAAATTACGAACATCTTTAATTTCAAGGAATTTTGCAGATTCATTAGCTTTCCATAATGATGCCATAAATTCATAAATATTTGAGATATCATATCCATAATCAACTTCATCTCCCATAAATCGTTTTCCAAATGATTTATGTTTTATGTCTAAAATAAGATTAGTAAAATCTTTGGAGTCTAAATTAGCTTTAGCTTTTGAAATAAAAACGTCAAAAGCATTTATATATAGACGAAGGATATCTTCAATTTCTTGAGGAGCACCTTTTTTGATTTCATATTTAATTTCAAATCTATCAAAATCTATATTTGTTTTTAAATATTCGTTTACATAGGGAAATGTAGCAGCGTGAATTGATTCTTCTATTATTGTTTCAGCATTTAATTCAAAACGACTAATATAAATAGTATTTGTTTGAGTATTATATCTCGATCGATTGTTTGTTAAAATAACTGTTGCGTTTTTAAAAGTTTCTTTTAATATTTTTGTAAACGGCGTAGATCTATTTTTAACATACTTATTAAAGAATCTCTCTTTATCAAAGATTTCCATGTCGGCATTTGCTATTTCATTAATAGATTCTCTTTGAGAGGTTAAAATTCTATCAATTATAGAAAATCTACCAAGAGTGCCATCTTCATTAAAAGGCACTTCTTCTAAAGAATCAAATTGTTCATCTCTAGCATACACTATTTTCTTATGCGTTCCTTCATTAATATTTTCATTCCCATTATACGTTAAAGCATCAGCGTACCTTCTCTTAATAGGAGTTTCATCGATCATATTAAATAATTCTAAAGATTGTTTAACATAATACTCTATTTCATTAAAAAATCTATTTTTATTTACTTGAGTTAAAGGTTCGGCAACTACTTCAACATAACCAAGATTTGTAAAAACTCCATATTTAAAAGACGTGTTTTTTCCCGTTTGGTCTGCTAAAGAATATTGATAAGTTAAATGCTGTAAATAATGACTTAACACATAAGGAGCCACTTCAGAAACATCATTAAATTTGTGTTGTAAAAATTTAATATCAATAATATTTACTTTGTCCGTTTCTTCATGAATTTGGTCAGGAATAGATTTCAATACAACTTTTCCATAACGAGTATTTAATAATGTTGCTGTAGTATAATTATTGTTTTCATCATTAAAAGGTTTATAATCTTTGTTTCTTTCTAAATAAGTAAAGATCATACTTGCAACAAGTTCTTTATTTTCAGGGCTAATGAGCTTATTAATTAGTTTTTTTGATTTTTCCAATAATCCCTTATGAATACCTGTTCTTACACTTTTACCATAAGCCGTTTTGTTCAGAATTGGATTGCCATTTTCATCAAATCCTAAAAATCGATTTGCTGTAAAGAATTTATTAACAGCATTTTTTATTCCTTCTACATCTTTAATTTTATTAGATTGAATATATTTAATTGTATCTTCAAGTATTATTCCAGCCATTAATGGAGCCGATTTATGCGAGGTAAAATACAAAGAAGTTAATCCACCGCTTTCAAGAAACCATGATGGAATATCCTCTGAACCACTCAAAAATTCATAAGCTAATTTAATCGTTGTTAATCCAGAAGAAGTAATATACATTGTATTTTCGTTTGTATTGAAATCTTTTAAATCTTTTACTATCTGATCAAATTTATTTTGATTAACCTCATCATTAACAATAGTAGAAAAATGAGCAATCTTACCAGTTTCATTAGCTTTAATATTTTTAGGGAGTTCCATTAATTTTATTTCGCGTTGAGCCGGATAAAATGTAACAGTTTCTTTTATAGGATTAATATAACCTAAAATAATAACATCAGTTTTTTTATCAAGAGGAACGTTAAATTTAAAATATTGTAAATTTCTTCCCTCATTATCAATAACTTCTCGCAAATTAACCCATGTTAAAGTTTCTTCTAACTGTTTTCTGGTAAATGTTATTTCACCATCTTTGAACATTGATTTTAATTTATCTTCCGTTAAGAATTGTTTTAAATTTCCATGCGTTTCTTTGTCTATAACCCTAACAAAACTTGTATTTTGAAGTATAAATAATAGAGTATAATTTTTAGCGGTTTCTTCCGGAACCTTTGATATTGTAAGTTTATCTTTATTAATAATAAATTTTACACCTAATCTTGTTAAACAGGAGCTTAAAACTTCTTTATATCTAGCATCAAAAACATATTTTCCAACTTTCAAATTATTATATTTTAAAATTGATAAAACGGTATTAAGATCTTCTTGGTTTTCAACTTTATTGTTTGCAAGTCTATAATTAAATTCAATTGATTCTTTAAACTCAGATGGAATTAAAGAAATTAAAGAACTATTATTTGTTTTTAATGCGTATAAACTTATCAAAGAAATAATATCTCTTGGAGTATAAGCTTTATTCTTATATTTAATAGTTGATTCATTAGAATCATTTATAAGAAATTGGACATTATTCATGAGTTCTTTTGCACGTTCTTGCAAATCTTTTTTATTCGCATTAACTCCATTAAAAGTTATTTTTAAATTTGTTTGCCCATTAAGAATAGATGCTTTTAATTCTCGAATAAATTTATTGTTTGCAAAAGATTCATTATTAGCAGTAAAATTAACGAGCAAATGATAGAGTTCTCCATTTAATAATTTATCAAAGAATTTTTTTGTAACTTTCACGCCATTAAATAAAGTGTAATCATCTTCAATTAGAGAATCTACAACTTTATTATAAGATATTCCAAGAACAAATCTATGTAAAGCATCATCATATCTTTCATATTGATTCTTTTTAAATTTATCTGAATTTAAAAATTTATCTATACGACTTGATAATGATAAATATTCTTCTTGTTTATAAAGTAATTCTTCTTTAAATAAATTAGTATAAGCTCTAACACTAAGAATTCTTAATGTTATAGGATTTGATGGTTTTAAATATTGATGTTTTCCTTTATACTTACCAAGATAGACATGTTGATTAAGGGTTTTCAGAATCTTGTTTTTCTGATCTAAGTACATTTTTTTCTTATTTTCAATATCAGGAGATTCATTTTCTAACGCTTCTTCATATTCTTTTTTTAATTTTGAAGACAATTTTAATTCATCTCCAATCAATTCTTCCCTGCTTATCATTTCACCAAAAAGCTTATCAAGATTTTCAATACTTTTATTTATCGGATCTTCTCCTCTTAAAATCTTTATAATTCTATTTGTAGAGTTTTCCATCGAACTATAAGTTTTTCCTACTAAATTTTTCTCGAATCCAAAAATCTCATTCAAATCTTTTATGTTGCTTACTTGATATGATAATAATTTAAAATTCATATAAGCACTAAAAAGAATGTTTTTTTCTTCCTGAGTTAAATCTTCAAATTTTTTAGCAGATAAATCAAGCATTTGTTGAATAGTAAGGCTCTTAGAATATTTTTCTCTAAAGTTTTTTTCTGCTAACCAACCACCTTTTTCAGCATTAAATTGCTCTATAGTTTCTTCAGATAAATATTTCTTTTCCATTTCTGAATCAAGAATTCCATAAATATCTCTGGACATTCCTAATTTATTTTTATGAGATTTAAAAGATTTTGAATATTCTTTAATTATCGGCAACTGCATAAAAATACCACAATAATCATATTTACTATATTTCCCTTCTTCTAAATCTACACCATATATTAAAGACATAATCAAATATTGATTTATTGTTTCTTCGTCAATCCCAAGTTCAAGCATTATAGATAACTTTCTATTATCTACAAAAGTATTTTGAATTTCTGAAGCTAATTCGGAAATATATCTTATTCCATTGCGTGTTTTATTATTCAATGGCACACTTCCATCAACAATAATATTTCCAAAAATAATCTTTTGATATTCTTTTTGTGCACTTTTCAATCTAGAAGCAGTTCTATAAGAATAAGGAATGGTGAATTTTATTTCTTGATTAGGTTGAGCCATTCCAAAAAGAGACTGTGTTGTATTAGTTAAAGAAGCAAGTGCGACACCAAGCTTTCCGATAGCACCATTTTTCATTTGATTGATTTGGTCATCTATATTTAAATAAGAAGTGTATCGTGTTTGTTTATTATTATTCTTTAAAAGCTCTGCTGTATCTACGATTCTCTTAAAGTTAATAGGAGTTGTTGCAACCTTTATAACTTCAGTATTTTTTGATAATAAAACACTCTTATAAATATCAATCAAAGTATTATTTAATGCAATAATTTTTCCATTTAAAGAAAGTTTATCATATTTATCTTTATCTAAATAAGTATCATAATCTCCACTATAGATTTTTGTTGGAACAAGCTCTCCATTTTCATTTTCCTCATATTGAACATTATCATTAAATATTGTTGAATAAGTAAAACGAGTATCAAAGTCAAAATCTTCTCCAAGCTGTGTTGCAGATTCGGTTGAAGTTACTAATGTATTTCCACTATACTTTGGTAGAAATCCAACGACTTTAATAATCGAAGCTGATTGAATCCCAGAAAGTGGCACACGCCAAGAAAATCTTGTTTTAAAAGATTCAGGCAATATTAATTTCCCATCCACAAGATAGTCAGCAAGATCAATTTCTCTTAACTCGCCTTCTACTTTTACTACAATATCTCTTTTTATTAATACATGATGTTCAATAATACCATTATTATTAACATGAGCGCCAAGTCTTCCATCATAATCGTCTGTTAAAAGAACTTCATTTTCATTGAGAACATCTTCTCTTGTTAATCTTCCTTGAACTAAACCATTAAATCCGTTACTAGAGATAACTTTTAACTTGTTTCCCGCTACTTTATGTTTAGTTGAATGCTTTCTTATTTCCGACATTAAAACGTTTTCTATCGCTCCTTTTGTATCTTGTTGCCACAAATCTGTATCAAAGGATAAGGATTCTAAACTATATCTTGATTCATCAAGTTCTACTTTAGATTTAATAATATTTTCTCCAGGCCCTTTATAACTATTATCTTTATAATTATAATTAAAATCTATTTTAAAATTATCGTATCTTAAAGATGCAGTAATTTTAGAATTAATTTTTTTATAAAAATCTCCTTTTGCTTTAATTGTATATTCTCCTGTTTCAATATTTCTAACAATACCAAACCCTTTCAAAAAAAGTTCAAGCTTCCGATTTGTAAGCTCAAGCATTACATCGGTATACAATTTATTTAATTCTTGTCCATTATAATCTTTGCCATTAACTGAGAAGTCTTGACTAATTGTATTTATTACAACTCCGGAAGTCATCATTTTAGAGACTTGTGTAGCAAGATTATTTTCACTATCCACTAAGTCAGATTGTGGATTCTCAACTTGGATTCCATAAGCATAAAGAGGAATATTATTAATAGCGTTCTTTAATTCAAATGGAGTACTATCCATAACTTTTTCAGTGGTTATAGAATTTTCCCCTAATACCTGTCTTTGTTTAATTGCTGTCTCAAAAGAAAGTCTTGCTATCGTTTTATTATTTTCTTCAAACTCATTTAACTTTAATGCCAACTTAGTAAGATATTCACTTTTTGAAATTAAAGAAGGAATTAATGGAATACTTGCAGATTTAATGTAAAGTCCACGTCCTTGCACATTTGCCACTTGAAGAGGTTTATTGACATTAAAAAGACCAACAGCCCAATCAGGAAGAACTGTAGTAACTTTGCCATCTTTCTTTAATTCATCAAATTGAGTTGTAATAGTAGATTTAAGTTCTTTAAATTGCTTTTTAGTTATTTCTCCTGAAGATAATAATACTTGTAATCTAAATCTCCATGATTCATATTCCTGTCCATCAGCTTCTGTCATCCTACTATATGCTTTAAATCCTATATCGTTTTGATAGAGATTAATAATAGATTTTACATCATCAGAAAAAGTATTTGTTTTTATAGCATCTTCAATAGCTTTACGCTCTCTTTCAGTTCCAGTATTTGACAAATCCATGTAATAATAAAGAATCTCTGATGTTGTTTTGTATGAATTTAATTGTAAAGCAGAGTAAGTATCTTTGTCAAAGAAAGCGTCTTTTTGTCCTTTAAAAATTCTTGTGCTTGGAGAACGTAATTTTCTTGCTCTATTTGTTATTTCTTTAATAGCATTATTAATATAGTTAAACGCATCCTGTTCAAACATAAACGTTCCATCAGTATTTAATTTTGTTTTATATAATGGAAGCATCTCTTGCAATTGGTCCCAATAATTTTCTTGTTTTTCAGGATCTTTTTCTTCGTGCATTAATTTTGCCAATTCTGAAATTTCTGGATTATTATAAGAATCATACTCTTCTTGGTCAAACATTCTTTTATTAATATTTCCCCCAGCAAATATAGAAGTAGCTTTTACTTCAACATCATTAATATCATCAAAATATAATGACAAAGAATTATTATATGATATACTTTGATTAATAATAAAATCTCCAATTAATTGAACTACCTGTAAGTCTGTCGAAAAGTGTTGTATATAACCTTCATCAAATTCATCATAATTTTTAACTACAAGTTTTTTATCTTGTACTTCAATCATCGAATACATTTGATTAATAAAACTGCTTTTTACATAATCAGTAATTAAATTTTTGTATTGATTGAATAGATCTTCTATTTCACTTTCATCAACATTAAGAGCTTTAGAATTAAAGGTTTCATTATCGTCAGGAATATGACTATTAAGTTCCGGAATATTCATAAATAACTTTCCAATATCAGACATTTCTCTCATATTATTCTGTTTATTCATGCTAAACTTTTTAATTCTATAAACATCTTCTTTAAATAATGATAATGCAATGAAATCAATTGCATTATCACTAATTAATATCTCCCCATTTTCATAACTAATGTGTTGTGTAAAATCAAAACCTATAGTGTTATTTACGTCAAAAATATCATAGTCTGATTGTGTGGAACCTGTAGCGTAAAAAGAAATAACCGAAAGCCCATTTGTTTGTTCTTTATCCGTATTCATTGTTATTTTTGAATCAATAAAAAGTTTTAACATAAAAAGCTTTTTTGTTTCATCTGGAATTTGAGTATAGCCTTGAGAATATTGTTCTCCGGGATTAATCAACAAACCATTACTTAAACGTTTTGTATGAAGTTTTTTTCTTAATTCCTTATTTAATAATAAAAGTTCACTTATCATAGAATGTTTTTCAGCTAAAAATTCGCGAACTTCCATATCATCTCCAAATTTAAGAAATGAATTTACATCGTCAGTATGAGACTTATTTTTTAAATTATAATATAATTTTCCTTTATCCCAGAATGATTGTTGTTCATGAATTACTGTATTTTCTATAGCTCTTTCCAATGATTCATATTGGCCTGAATTTCCTAGAGATAAAATAACTCCGAAAGAATACATATACAGATTTTGTTCATTTAAATTTAATAGTTCGTAAAATAGACCACCTTCTTTACAGAAGTCTTTTATGTCTATATCTTCCGAATCTTTTAATAAAAAATCAATAGTGCTTGAGCCTATTTTAAATCCTATTAGATTTAGAAATGATTCAAGGTCTATTCTTTGAGCTTCCACATTGTTTGAATCAACAATATTTTTAAGATATTCTATTGCTTTATTTTTATTTTCTTCATTATAACTATATCCTGTAATAAGGTTTTGTTCATCTTCTTCAATTTCTATCAATTTAGATTTTATAGCTCCTGCTAACATTCTTGATTCTATTGTTGCCATAGCAGTTTTTCCACCGATCTCAATTATTTTTCCCCTTAAAATATCTCCTCTTTTGTCTAATTGATTTTGCAGTGCAAGAAATGAAATTTTCTCAACATCCATTTTCCCATAGAGTTCATTGATGATACTTTCTCCAATTTCATAATTATCTTTAAGGTCTTTTATTCTTTCAAATAAAGCGCTAATAGAGTCGATTGCATTTGTATTTTCTTTTGCTTCTTTAAGAAGTTTCATTACGTTTTGATGGACATCATCAAAAGAAAGATTATATCCATCGGAACCTAATTCATAGAAATTTACAAATGTTTGAATTGCTGTACCTACAGAAAGATAACTTACAGAACCATCGCTTTCTACATATTTAATGCCATATAGTGCCAAAGCAACTATACGAGATAATTTTTGTTCAGAGGAAAGTTGATTGTCTGCCATTCCAAACAATAGTGTTTCAATCTCTGGAACAGTAAGATCATCAGATTCTAAATTATTTTCAAGCCATTCTATTTCCTCTTGAGTTCTATCAGATTCTTTTTTTAATAAAAGTTTTTCTCTTTGTTCTTTAATTTCATCTGTATTATAATACTCTTTTTGATATTTTATTTTTTCTAAAAAAGAAACAACAGATGATTCTGTTAGACCTAATGCCATTCCTATTTCTTCAGCAACAGAACCAACGTAAGTACCCGGTTTTAATCCAAGCATTTGGTCTTTTAACACAATACGCTCTTCTTTTGTAAATCCAGAAAATTCTTTTTCAATATAATCATTCACATATTTATCTAAATTAACAAGCAAAATAGCTAAAGAAATATTTCTGGTTTTTAATTTTTTAAGTTCATGCTGGAATATATTAGAAACGATCTCTCTTTTAATTTCATTCATCATCTCTCCAAGAGATTTTCTTTTTTGTTGTTGAACTAAATTCAATGTCTCTGTTAATTTACTTTGTTCTTCTTGGAGCTCTACAACAGTCATTCCTCTTGTTTCTAATCTTTCTGTATCCATAATACCATCGAGAGTTTTTACTGTAACACCATTTTTAGTATAACTCTTAGTTGTATATGGCAATTGAATATCATAAATACTTAAATCTTTTTCATCAAGAACTTCTATCCCTTTTCCTTTTTCAAAAACAACGCGTTTATTAGGCGAATAATTCTTTAAGTCGTCTCGTTTAAAATCTAGATTCTTTATAGCTTCCTCAAATTCATCTCCAAATTCAAAACCATTCTGTCTTACAAAGCTGATCATAACAGCTTTCTTTTGTTTATCAGTAAGAGTCTTTCTTTTATGAACCATTTTATAAACTGCTGTAATATCAATAAGCCCTTTACGGAGATTTTGTCTTGGCAATTCTACATAAAGATAATCGGTAGCAACACCTTCTTCTGTCCAATGAATAGGTACACGGATAAAAATATCACTTGTAACATTCTTATCATCAAATGGAACAAGCATTTTATTTTCATCTTCAACATAATTTCCATCTTTGTCAATAAATGCTTTTCCTTTTCTTGTTACTACATCAAATGGAGAAGCTGACAAATTCTTTGTTTTTCTATTCAAAGATAAATGAAATAACTGATCGTTTTTTTCCCATTGAACAATATCTTCAATATCTTCTTCAAGAATATTATAACTTTTTATTTTAAATTTATCATTTATTTGTTTTGAAAATCCGGTCTTTGTTGCAGTATCAAACCATTGATTAATTTCCGAAAGAGTAACATTAATGTCGGCTAAATAAGCTGCATATCTAAACATCTCTATTGTTTGCAATGAAGCATCTGATTTAAGAATACCTTTGTTAAATAGATATTGAACAGCATCGTCCCATGTTGCAATATGATTCAATTTAAAAGCACGAGCTATCTTTAAAATAATAGTCTTACCATCTTTGCTTAACAGTTCAAATTCTTCTTTCAATTCTCTTAAATGACTAAATTTAGCATCTCTAAAAGAACCTAAATCATCATCAAGATCATCAATATCAAGATTTGATAAGTCAATTTCTTCTAGTGGAATTATAATATCATTATCTTTTTCAAGCTCTTCTATTGTTTCTTTTGGTTCTTCTTGTATTTCTTCTGTTTCAATTACTTTAGCATCAGGTTGTTCTTTTTCTTTTGATTGTTCAGAAGTTGACACTTCTGGTTTTACCTCTTCTTTTGTTTCTTCTTGAACTGATTTTTCTTTTTCTTCTAAATCTTTTTTCTCTTTAGTTTTTTGTTCTTTAACTTTAGAATCAGCCGTACTTTTTCTTGTTCTATTTACAGTTAATCCTGTTTCAGATTCAATTCCATGTATCTCGTCATAGGCTACCCTATCAAATTCTTCTGTAGGGATAACTTCTCCATTATACCAAATGTATGCTTCTGTAAGTTCAATAGGATTAGTTGTGTCTTGATCTTTATAGAATGCTTCTAATTCATTCAAAGCAAATCCATAACTCCATCGATAATCTAAAAAATTATTTATATAATCATTTGTAATATTAATTAGATAATTTTCATAACTCTTCTTATCTAGAATCGATTTTTGTGCTTCAAGATCCTTTTTATCAAAAATTTTTTCTATGTTTTCTAAAATATAATTTCTAAAATCAGAAATAGTTTTTAATTCAACTCCATATAACTGAAACAAATAATTCTTTAAACTATTATTTAATTGAGAGGCATCTTCCGCAGTTATTACTTTCTTTTGAATTGTCGCTTTTCCAGATTTTGCATCAAATCCATAGTCGCTTAAATCCATAGATGCTCTATCTTTTTTATTAGAGAAGTATTCTCTAATTTTAGTTTCAGCTAATGTTGCATAATTATTTAATTTTGCCAATGCTTCTTTATTTCCTTTAACGTTTTTCTTTTCATTTTCTAACCATCTTTTAAAGAATAATAAAGCAGTTTTCTTATTTTTCATCACATCTTTGCTTAACTCTAATTCGTTAAAAGTTTCTCTTGCGGTTTTATTATCAATAAGTTCGTCTTTCCCTTTTGTGTTTTCTGGTTTAACATAATACTTTGCTTCTTCTTCAGTAGCAGTCCAAAACCTTCCTGAATTAGCATTTGCACTAATTACATGCCCATTAACATCAATTAGTCTTTTTTCTTTTTTTCCATTTATTTCTACCTCTTGTACCATCCACACTTTAATCTTATTTCCTTCTACAACTTCTGCAAGTATTTGCCCATCAATGGCATCAGCAGGATTAATCTTTGTAGATTTATTTTCTTTCCTTTCATCCAATAAGGATATAAATGATTCATTTTCTTTGGATAATTTTCCTTTTAATATTTTTCTGATGTATGTAGAATCATATCCACGACTTGCTAAATCAAGGATTGCTTTTTTATAATAATCATTTCTTAATTTATTAATCCGAGAGTATGATACAAAGTAAGCAGAAAATTGTTTTTTATATCCTCTATTGAGAAAATAAGCTGCTTCTAATAATATTTTCTCTTCCGGTGTTGCTAATGTTTTTAAAGATTCAATGTTTTTTGAAAGCGTTTGAAAATTTTTATAAATATCTTCTATAATCTTATCGTTAACTTCTAATGAGAATTTATCATCAAATAAGAAATTTGAAATCTTTTCCATACTATCTAGTGTTTCCAAGATTTTATTTTTCTTATCTGTAGCATCAGTATTACTAAACATCCCTGTGATTGCAGCTTTAAATGCACTAAGTTCTACAGAGGCGTGTCTTGTTTTATGGAATTGAGAAAGAATATTTTGAATCAAAAAGTTTATTAATTTCGGATCTCCTGATTTCTTTAATTCCGTTTTTATTAATTTAATTTTAGAATCAAAGTTTTTAACAACATCTATTTGTTCATTAATAATATCATACAGTTGATCATTTTTTCCATTTTTATTTCCAATAAATGTAGAGTACCTGCTTTTCAATGCTTCTAAAGCTTCAACTGCATTTTCACCACGAGCACCAAAAGCATAAGAAATGTTATTAATCATTTTTTTCATTAACATTTCTTGTGTTACTGCCCCATTTGATTTTAATCCACCAATAGCTTCTTGAGATTCTGTAAGCCAAGTTTTTAGTTCGTCAATATCAGCACGTCCAATAAGCACTCCAAACGTATTTGCGGCAGCCCATTTTCCCAGCATTTCTTCATCAGTAGCATAGTTAATATCAAAAACTAAATCTTCCATCAGTCTTCTTTCGGAGCCTTTAGTTTTTAAAACTTTATTATATATTGGATTCTTTGCATCAAATTCGTTTAATTTGGCTTTTAATTGTCTCTTTGTTAATCCTTTATTATCAGAAATTAATTGCTCTCTTTGTTTTTTAATTGCCTGAATTTCTTTTTTATCTTTAAGGGTATAATCATAACCAGATTCCTTAATGCCTCTACCCAGATTTGCAAATCCACCCATTGTTGCTGTTGTCAATAAAACAGAAGCAGAAACCTCTTCCCACCATTTGCCAGAACTTAATTGTTGAACATCTTCTGCATAAGAAGATAAAATAGTTTTGCCATCCGGAACATTAAATATTTTTGTTGGTAATAATTGTCTAAAAACTTCCTCTCCAATTTCTGAAATAGGACTATTAATAAATCCATTAAGAGAAGCTTTTCCAAATATATAATTTGTTAAGAACTTCATTCCAATATAAGCATTTCTTCGTATAGCATTACCTCCTGTATATGCTCCAATACGAGTTATATTTTGAAGAAATTGTGCTACTACATTTTTAGCAATAGGTTCTGTATCTGTAGCTATTTTTGTAGTAATTTTTTTTCCTTTTATTAATTTTTCAAGATAACCAGTTGCTCTGCCAAGGGTTTTAGCAAGTCCAGCATCAAGCAAAGTCCCGATAGAAGTTTCTGTAAATCTTTCTAAAAACTGTTCATACACACCTTGAGCAATTGAAGAATATATTTGTGGGCCTTCCTTATCTCTTATAAATGCTAATTCTTTTTGTTTCTCTAAATAATTTGCCGCATAAGAATCTCGTAAGTTTTTCAAGATATTTTTCTTATCTTTTACTTCTCCAGAAATTCCATAATAAGCTAATAATTTATCATCATTATTTAAAATATTATTTTTAAAATAATCATTATTAAGTTCATTTGCGTTATATAGAAATGCAGCAACATCTGCATGACCAACCGGAACTGTTTGTCCATTAACTTCAACATAATGAATTATTCCCTTTGAATTCATATCATCAAGAACAAAGTTTATTGTTGATGGACTTATCAGAGACAATGAAACATTAGCGATTGAATTCTGAACAAGTCGTGCTGGGAATTGGGCAATTAAAGAGAGTTTTCCTATTTCTAATGCTGTGCCAAAATAGCGTGGTATATAAGACGCTCCTTTTAATAATACACGTCCTGCTAATGCTGCCTCAGTACGAAATACTGAACCAGCTATCGAACTAGCTACTGCTCTTGCTGCCAATGTTTCAGCTCCCGCTGTTAATCCACGAGCGCCCCACATAGCTAAAGAAGTTAATCCTTTTCCAATAGCTCCATAGATTGGCCACGTTATTGCCATTTCGGCCATAAACCAAGCTGACGTACCAACACTTTCTCCGATTCTTGTGAACAGCCCTGCATTTGCACTAAAATCTGTTAATGCTTCATTTTTTATTTGTTTACTTTGAAGATAGATAAATTCGGAATCATCCATTATTTGGTACGTCTTTGCAACAACTTCACTAGGGCCTTCCTTATCAGTTTGCAATCTTAAAACATCATTATAATTTCCAGCAAGAATACTTCCTCTATATTTTTCTGCCATTGCTGCTTCAAGAACAATATTTTTGTCGTTTAAATATTGCACATCACTTCCAACAGCCAAAGCAGTTAATGATGTTTTAATAGAACCCATGCCCTTCTCTATGAATCCTTCTATAAAATTATCCCAAAATCCACCTTCTCTAATTTCATTTAAAAGTTCTTTTGCTTTCTCTAAATTTATCTTAGCGATGTTTAATGTTTCATAATTTTGAATAATTTTTACTTCTTCTCTAGTCCATTCTCGTCCTAAAGCAGTAAATTTTGAATTTACATTTTTTCCTGTATCAATCTTTAAAAGTAGCATTATTTCTTTATTCAGATCAACTTCAGAAGCTCCTTCACCCATTGTATGAATCAACAATCCACGTTGAGTGTTTTCGCTTACTACAAGAGATCCTTTTTGATACGTTCTTTCTTTATATGATTCATCTTTATAAAATTTCTTTGCGTATTCCCAAACTTTTACAACTTCTTGATTCTTTTTAATAGCAAAAAAATCTCTAAATTTTTTTGCATTTTCATTTAATTGTCGAGAAGTTGCTATTTCTTTTTTGCGAAGTTCTTCTTTTATAAACTTTTGTGCATAATTATAATTTCTTTCAAATTCAGCTCTTTCTTTACTTAAATAAGTTTCTTCAGCATTTCGAGTATTTAATTTTAATGTTACAATCTCACCATTATCAAGACGTACATTAAATTTTGGATCAATTTCGCTATCGGAATCGTCTCTATTACTAAATTTAAGACCAAATCTTTGAGGCAAATTTGTTTCATCTAAATATAAAGCTCCATACCATTCTCCTCCTTCAACAACATTTTTTTTAAACTTTTTTACTTCTGCTTGAGTAAGTAAATCATTCTTTGTTAAATAGTCTTCTATCTTTGAGAACACACCGCGTTCAGTATTATTATAATTTATTAGATCAGCGGTTCCATTTAAAATTTCTTCTTTAATTTTCGTATAAACATTTTTATCTACACCTTGCTTTAAAATGGCTTTCTCCATTTCTTTTTCTTTTCCAGGAGTTAAGACCTTATATTCAAGTCTATTAAAAGCTCTACTTGGAATAACTTGAGAACTTTGTTCTGCTGCTGCTTGTGCAACTTTATTATAAAATTCTCTTCCAACCTTATAATCATGTTCAATATCTGTTGCAATTTCGCCACGTTCTCCAATAACAGAAACTTGTGCTCCGGGAAGATATGTTTTATTTGCAATTGTTTTTTCAGCATAATCTTTTACGGATTCTTTAGGAATAGATTCATCATAATAAGCATTATAAACTGCATTATAATAAGCATCTTCAGGTTTTAAATTACTCTTCCCTTTTATAATTGACCCAAGAATATCTTGATAAATATTTTTTCCAAAATCTACTTCAACCGGTTTTTCTTTTCTTTGACCTGAGAAATATTCACTAAATTCTTTTTGATATCTTGCAATATCTTTATCAAGTTCTTCTTTATTTTTTTCTTTATAGTAATTTTTTACTAATTGGTTTTCTTCAATTTGCTTATAAAAAGTTTCTTCTATATAAGAATAAATTGTATTATCAGCATCTCTTCCACTAACAGCAACATCATACTTTGGAATTACAATATCGAATCCCGGCATAATTCTATAAGTTATTAAAGGTTCTCCAACTCCAACTGTTATATTGTTTTTTTGGTTTTCTTTTTCTTTTTGAATATAACGGTCAGCAAGATTTGTAATCAGAGTCTGTCTAATTCTATCATTAGTATAATACTGTATTAATTTTTGTTGGTCTTCTTCTGGAAGTTTCCTTAATAAAGATTGAAATGAAAGTTTCTTTTTATTATCAGATATATATTCATTCAATAAAAATAACTGATTTGATAATTGTCTATTATAATTTATGTATTCATAAACTTTTTGACTATAAAACTTAAATTTTTCTTTATCTTTCAAGTATTCAGCCCTATCTCTTAGACCAATATAATTATTTATTTCATATTTTATTTTATTAGCACTGTTTTCCAAATTTTCTTGCATCAATAAAAGATCATCCGGAATATCCGCATCAGATTCATTAAATGAAGAATAGTCAATTGGGGTTAATTCCTTAAAAGAAGTTCTTAATTGTTCTTGAAGCTCTTGATTATAAGGAGAGTTGCTTGGAGCATTGTTTTGTAAAATAAACGGAATTTTAGGTTCAGTCATAACATTAAAGTATATTAAGTTTATTATGCTTTTTGTTCTTGTTTTTCTTTTTCTTCTTGTTTTTCTTTTTCTTCTTGTTTTTGTTTTTTGGTCGGTAGCTTACCTATAGTGGTATTTATATCCGAAGAAAAGTCCATAATAGTACCTCCTGATTTTGCAGACTCAGCTAATGTTACTGGAATTGCTAATGCAATATCATAGCTCGAACTTTTCTCGCCTTCGTAATTTTTTTCATCAGTTAATATAGTTATACTCGTTACAATAACGGCATGGCTGTTCATATAGTCAATTGCATCTTCTTTTGTCGTTATCTTTCCTGTTTCAACTAAAGCATCAAGGTTGTCAACACTCGGAAAAAGAATTTCTGGTTTAGTAGTACTTTTAAATGCATGCTTTGAAAAAGCATCAGCAATAGTACGAGAACCATGTTTTTCAAAACCACGTAGTAGAGTTCTTGCCTGCTCAGTATCATTAAATTCCTCAAAGTTATCTAATCTAGAATAATCAATAATATAAAGTGGGAGAGATTCTCCCATTAAGTATCGTATATCAAGAGTTTGTTGTGCAGTAATCGACCTGTTTGTATATAGAACTCCGTCTGAACCGGTTACATGATAAGGTGCAACATATTCAACTTTAGATTGTCCACCAGTAGAAGATTTAGAAACACCAATTCTTTCCATTGTTGCTATTTCGTCTTTATTTATAACTCTTTCTTTGTTGTTCTTTTTAAATTCTTCATAATTAAATGTATACTCGTAATCGCCAACCTTTTTTCCTTTTTTTATTTCTTCAGGCTTTAACCCGAATACAACTGCATTAATTTCCTCTTTATTGGTAACAATTTTCCCGTCTCTTTGAATAACTGGAGAATTTAGAAAGAACCGTTTTTTTATTTCTTCTCTTTTATTTTCATCGTTTACAGGTCCATATTCATATTCATAAGCTTCTATATAATCGTTATAACGATTTACTTTTGCCATAAAACCGGTTGCAATTGTAAAGTCATCAATAAAAATATCTGCGACATCATCTTCATACTTATCTAGAGAGTAATAAGTAAAAGATTCATTTCCTAAGCCCGGAGTTGTTATTGAAGTGGCTGTTTTTACTACTTGTGCTCCAGAAGCTGTTAAGTCCTTTTTTGTATTTTCCGTTGTTTGACCAGAAATCTGAACTACACTTTCATTTTTGGATGCAAGGAATTTCGGTAAATAATAATTATCAAAATTATTTAACGAAGAAAACAGATATGGCTCATATCGAGCTTGGCTTCCTTTTGCTTTATAGTTCTTTTTATTCCGAGTCATATTAATAAGCTCTAATTGGTCAGCTTCATCCTGACTAATAGATTTCTGTTGTACAGCATTATTTAATAATTTCGTATACTCATCTTCTCCTGTTTTAAAATCAGACAATGCAACTCTTTTATTATACATTTCTCCAGAAATATTATCTATCAATAAAGCAGCAGCAGCATATTGTTTAGCGGCTGGTGAATAGTCGCTAAAAAGAATATGTTTCATTTTCTTATTTAACTCATTATTGAGAGCAGTAACTTCTTCCATTTGCCAAGAAGGTCCTTCAAACCCTTTGGCGTTTGCAAACATGTTCATCAACTGCATTGGAGCATTTTCCAATGCCTCTTTTTCTTTTTGTTTTTGAGGGTCGTAGAATGGAGGATATTGTTGTATTGGTTGCGGTTGAGGTTGCTGACCTATTTTATATGTTGATGCCATAATATATTTCTATTACGTTAATTTAAAATCACTATTCGGTTTGTTCTTTTTGTTCAAAACCTTTTAAGGTTTCTTCAATTTGATTCATTTTATTTTTCAAGCTCATTATGTCTTCGTCATGAAGTTCTTTTCCGTCTGTAGAATTATTTCCAACTTTCTAACTTTTCTTCAATTTGATTCATTTTATTTTTCAATCTCATTATTTCTTCGTAATGAGATTCTTTTCCGTCTTCAGAATTATTTCCAAGATCATTTGGATAATAAAATTTATCTTTATTTTTCTCATAATCATCTATTATATCTGTTATCGTTTTTTTTAATTTTATTAAATTTCCTTTTGTATTTAAATATATGGGTTCCTGATCAATCTTGTACATATCTATATAAAATGGATATTTTTTTTCATATATAATTTGACCTTGTTCTTCTGCTATTTTTATATTTTCCTCACGCCTCTTCATTTGTTCTTTTAATTCCTTTAGTTTTGGATAATTAGGTCCATATAAATTTTTTATCTCATCTATGGCGTTGTTAAAATCTTTTTCTATATTATCATTGATAAATACTAAGTTGTTTTTATTTTCTTCATATTCATTTATAAAATCTTTTGAAATATATCTAAGATATGATATATTATTAGCATCTATTTGTAATGATGGATTTTTATTTAGCCAATGCATGTCTGCACCTCTAGCGAGGTCCAATTTTAATAAAGTGTTTTCAGTTACTGGAATTTTCCCCTTTTCAATGGCATCATCTACAAATTCTCTTCTTGCTATAAGTTCATCTAAAAACTTTTTTTCGCTATCTGAGAAATCAAGGGATTCCCTATACGCTTTTAAAGTCGACAATGGATATCTTTTTTTATCATAAATATCTACATTTGCAAACGATGGTGTTACATACGACATCCCTTCAGAAAAATAATTATTCTCTGTATTAATATTTTTTATTAGGATTGATAATTCGTCTTGGGTTATTTCTTGTGATTGTTTTTCATCAATAGTTCCTTCTAAAGTAGATTTTACATCTCCGCTACTATTAAATAACAAAATTTCAGTATACTTTTCTCCTTCTTCTTTTTTTGTAGGGGAATAGTTATTGATATCTATTTTATATTCATCCATCAATTTTCTTGCTTCAGATAATGTTTCTGTAAATTGCTTTCTCTTATCTTCACTTATAACTCCTTCTTGAGTTATATTTCCTTCCTCGTCTCTTATATCTTCTTCTCGGTAATTAATTTCACTATTCATATAACTTTTATACATATCTAATAGATCAAGAATATATGACTTTTTATATTTTCCTTTTTTAATCATTTCTATATCTTTTGTAAATTTTTCTATATCCTTGTTCGTTACGTCAACTTCTTTCTTTGCATCTTTTTTATTTTGTTCATTTTTTTTTTCTTGCGGAACTGCTGCCTCTGTTGTCGGTGCTACTTTTGGCTTATGTTCTTGTGTTTCTTGTTGTGTAACAATACCAGAATTATCTTTTTGATTATTCGTATTTTTTGCGTCTCTTTTGGCTTTCTCTCTTTTTGCCGCATTAAAATCTTCGTTAGATAAAGAGCCTCCTTTTTCTTCTGTAAATTTTTCAAGAATTAAAAATTCTGACAACTCTTTATCTGTTAAGGTTTCTACATCTTTGTCAAAAAGATCTTTTATTGTTACTATTTTTCTTTCCTTTCCCGCGTTGACAGCTGCTGGTTGAATTGATGATGAGGGGGGTCTTCCCGTTTCGGTGTTGGCAGCTGATTCTGAAGTTGATGATGAAGGAGTTGTTTCCCTTTGCGTGTTGGCATCTGCTGTTTGAGTTAGTAATGGAGAAGTTGTTCCCGTTCCCGCGTTGGCATCTTCTGGTTGATTTTGTTTTAGATATTGTGCGATGCCAAGTTCTTCCAATATTTTATCTAAGTTTGTTTTTATTTGCTCTTCTTTATTAGATTGCGTTACCTCGGTGGCAGCTGATGTTGAAGCAGGTCTTCCCGTTCCCGTGTTGGCAGCGTCTGATTGAGCTGGTGGTGAAGCAGGTGTTGTCGTTACCGTGCTGGGAGCTGCTGATGAATTTGATTGTGGAGTAGGCGTTCCAGTTCCTTGTGCTCCTTTCGATCCTTTACCATCATTTCCATCTTCAGTTTCTTCTTCTTCATCCATCATTTTTTTTAGTTCTTCAAGTAACCTTTTGATATCTGTTTTATCTTTATATTTATCTGTTTGCTGTGAACCGACAGATTGCATTTGCGTTCCTATATTTGCATAGTCTAAATGTAATGCGTTATAGAAAGCATCTCTATCTGCATCATTTAACGCTTCAGCAATACCCTGTCCTTCCATTTCTTTCTGCATATTTGTCATTAATGTTTTAGCTCTTGAATCTTGAACGCTAGTAATAGTATTTAATTCTTCTCCACGTATTTTTGCAAGTTCTTTGCTAAGAGCATCGTCAAGCATAGCATTATAAGCAGCTACATTAGATATGCTTTGAAAGTTATTTCCTATAGATTGTTTTGTTGCCTGTGATTCATTTAACATCTCCTGTAATCTTTTATTGGTTACATTTGAAATATTTGAAGTAGTTTGTTCATATAATTTATCAACACTACGAGCAAGTCCTTTATATTTATTTTCGTGTAATATATCCTCTGACCTTTGTTGTAGTGTAGTGTTTAATCCACCAAGTCCAGAGATTATAGCTCCAGTAGTATATAATTGATTGCCCAACATATCACCAACACCACCTGCTATCGCTTGTATTCTTTTTGTTTTTTCTTCTTCTTCTTTTTTCTTTTCTTCAGCTGTTTTCTCTGGAGATTCTGTTGTAAGTTGATTGCCTGATATATTATTAAAACTACTTATGAGCTCTTGTATTTCTTTTGTTTTTTTATCTTCTTTTTTCTCTGAATCTTCTTCTACAAAAGGAATGGCATTCGGCTCAAATCCATAAGCATACTGTTCTTGTTGTTCTTCTTCTGGTTGTGGCTCTTGCTCTACTTCAGCTTCCGGTTCTTGTTGTTCTTCTTCTGTCTGTGGCTCTTGTTGTTTCTCTGATTCCTCTGATTCTGTTTTATCTTGTTTATTAAACATAGCATTCATTAACTGTTCTTTTCCACCAGCTTGTTCTTCCAATCCTATCCTTGCTATTTTTTGCCACATTAAATCCATTTGGTCGGCAATCATATTTTGTTGTAATGTTAATGCTAATGTATTCGCAAGTAATCTGTCATTTGGATTCTTTTCTAATTTCTTCTGTAAAGATAATGCTTTAGCATCTCTCTTTTCTTTTTCCTCTGCTATGCTTTTAGCTGTCTTCTCTACTTTTGAAGCACCTATTAATGATTGTAATCTATCGCTATATACAGTTGCATCATCATCAATCATTGCATCAACGCCACCTTGTTCATGTTTTGGCCCTTCAACTTTTTGTGTTGTACCATCTTCGTTCTCTATTATTTCACCACCTTCAACTTCAACTTCACGCGTATCTTCTTCATCAATTCCTAATGCTGTAAGTATTCTTTTCTTTCCCTCTGAACCAAAAGCGTTGTAGTATCTTCTATTTAATCTTTCAATTGGTCTTTTGCTTATCTTTTTAGCTAAAGCATTTTCTCCATGAATATTATTATAGCTTTCTTCTGCAATACCAACAGTTTCAACAGCAGCATCTCCAACAATTCCTGCAACAGCTGTGGCGGTTAGTAAGTTATTTAAATGTTTATTACTTGCAAGTGCCTGATCTAATTGTAATGCACTATCTTGCAATGTTTCCGAAGGTAGGATAGATCCACCAAAAACCATCTTTAATAATTCGTCTCTTTCTGCAAGTGGTTCTTTTTCCTTAACTTCTTTTTTAGGAAGTAAAGAAGCTCCCTTACCATTTACTATTTGGGATATCTCATCTATTGTAAAAAAACTTTTAGCCATTTCTATCTCTTTTTGTTTTTGTTATGTTAACTAACATTTCTATCTTATAAGAGCCCCCATCTCTTTCAGTTGCAAAGTTAGTGAATATTGTTCTAATATTGAATGTCTTTCCATATAAAAGTGAAATTTTTTGCCAATATTGTGCTATATCTGTTTGTGCATATACTGATGTCGGTTCAAAGATTTTATCTATTGGATAAATAGCCTGAATATCATCACTTAATATATCTTCATTAAACATAGCACTTACACCATCCCAATAATTTCTTAACCTATTAATATTCCATAAACCCTCATTTCTATCAGCTACTACAGTATAAGGACTATTTGAATTATTAACCTTCTTTGTTAAAAAATATTGGTCAGTAGAATTTCTTGGAACTTCTATTGTTAATAATCCTGTACAATTATTCTCATTCCATATAATCATCTTATCAAATATCTTATTAGTAAGTTTATCATTTAACTTAATATCACACACAAAATCTAAATACTCTAATAATTGTCCACGTAATGTTTCAGTATTTGCTTGATACTCAACAATCCAATCTCTCCAAACACCATAAATGTTCTGATAAGTATGTCCATCATGTAACCAAATATTTTCTTGTGTTGAACCATTACCTTTATTCTTATTAATAGTAATAAGTTTATCGCTACTATTTAAATACATATCTGGTAAGTAACTATGAAAACTTATAAACGATTGTGTCTTTAAATTGTAAGATATAGTAAAACCAACATCCTTTATATCAGGCGTTATTTCTGGCAATGGAACTCTTTCAGTTATATAAGTTATAGGCATGTCTTTTTTTTTATTAAATTAGCTTAATGTTATAGTTATTCCTTCGGTTACAATTCCCGATAGTATATATTCCCCTTTATTATAAATCCATGTTCCGTTATCAAAAGAAAAATTAGTATAAGAACCTTTTTCGATATGTACAACTACCTCTATTCCTTTTGGTATTTGTAAAACTTGTAAAAAGTTTATATAACTTATATTATAATATTTATTATTATATTCAAATGTCATATAAGCAACAACATCATTATTAGTAGAAATAACAGTTATAGCTTGG
>Ga0116156_10000305_pt1 | contig 54180 bp, 45 predicted proteins | sample AD_UKC045_MetaG_FD_89891 | JGI IMG/M metagenome (GOLD analysis project Ga0116156, IMG submission 89891) | Active sludge microbial communities of municipal wastewater-treating anaerobic digesters from USA - AD_UKC045_MetaG | ecosystem: Engineered > Bioreactor > Anaerobic > Digestate | place: USA...
ACGACTGGGTAATCTCCAGCGTTGCAATCCCGAGATGGGCATTCGCTAAGTTTATTGACGATTGCCATATATGGATATATGGCAAGAAGTCAGACTATATTGTCTAATTTATTAAGATTAATGCTCCCCATTACGGGGAGCTTCTTTTTTTGTTGTTTTTTGTTTTTTGAACGACAACGTAATCTGCATAGATTATACTATTATAATATAGAAAGGAGCAGTAATCATATGGAGAATGAAGTTGTTTTCAAAAAGATTGAAGATGTTCTTTCCTATTTAAATAAGGAACGTGAACTCCAAAAGCTTGCATCTGAGAATGGACTTGATGTCAAAAACACAATCCGTCTCACGCAAGATTCAATCGACAGATATCTCGTATCAGTAATATCATTGTTACTGGCTCAGCAATCATCTGATCCACGTTATAAAACATTGGTTCAGACTGGTGTTTCGAAAAGAACTCTTAAAGCAGAGATCATCAACAATTACAAAAACCAAGCAATTCAACTCATCAATCAGTATAAGAATGATAACAAAGATGACAGAGTAACAATATAATCCAACTTGTATGTAAATTTACGGATTACCCCAATATGTGATGGGGCTCACATATGCAGGCATTCTGTAAAAATATATTCTGAAAGGAAATATAAGCTATGAGCAAATATACAGAACTGATGCTTGACGTTGCATGCGGCGATGCTTCTGAGTATGACGCATACATCGAACAGGCTATAGGTAAAATCAATGTTTCAAATGCTATCTTCGCTCTTGAGAGCAAGATTGCTGAGCTTCCTGAAGACGGTGACTTTATGTGCATTCAGGAAGCTGCAGATGTTGGACTTCCTGCAAACAAGGCTGATGCTACAGGTGCTTCTTGTGAGGCAGTACGTCAGCAGGTTGTTGCATTCTACGATCTCGTATTAAATACAGCAAAGAAGGTAAAGGAAGCATGCGACAAGGACATGAAGCTCCTTATTGCTTTCGGTATGAAGAACGGTGTCACTGTTGGTGACAACTTCGAATCATTCATGGGACAGCTCGCAGAGAAGATCGGCGGTGCACAGTTCTCAGATAAGAAGTTCCTGAAGGGTAAGAGTGCAGTTAAGCTGGCACGTACATATGCAAGAGGTATGAGATACTTCATGAACGCATATGGTCTTGGTTACTCTGGAAATGATTCAAATCTTGCTGATGCAGGTTTCACCGGCAATCGTTCAGCAGATTCAATCCGTGCAATCGAGAACGCACTTGAAGATGGTGGTAAGTCAATGGCAGTTGAGAGAATCACATCAAAGGACTCTCACTACACAGATTCACCTAAGTCAAAGGATTTCGTTCAGTTCGGTTATGCACTGTATGTAATTCTCAATGTTTCCAAGATCACTGCAGAGACAATGAGCTCAAACAAGAAGGCTGCTACTGCAAACGTTGCAAAGGTATTCGATGCTGATACATCCAAGGCAAGAAAGATCACACGTTCTTGCGAGGGTATCAATGACGATATTAAGAAGTGGACTTCTAACCTTACAGCTGTAACTGGTTCCATCACTACCGCTTTCGGCGATTCAGTGTATGCAATCAACGAGGCTAAGTAATTAGGAAAGGAGATTGATATATATGAGACTCGAAAATTATATCATGGAACAGGATATCAATACATCGACTGTGGCTGATATCTTTGCTGAGCAGGCTCAGGCTGAGTTCAAGGTTTCCATTGCGATAGCAGAATCATATGCCAAAGAAGCTGCTATAATGGAATATTTTACAGAGGGAACAGTTCTTGATGCTGCTACTAATAAGGGTGTAGCTGAGTCAAAGCTTGAGAAGGCTCTTCTCTTTATTCCAAGATTCTTCAAAGCTATCTTCACACGTTTCATCGCAATGTTTAAAAAGAAAGACGTTGCTGCTGCTAAGGCAATGGTTGACAATATCCCCGATGCTGTTAAGTCTGAAGTTCTTGTTCCTATGACAGAAGCAGAGCTTGATCAGTGCATGACAGCTATCGAAAATGTCGCTGGTCTTCTTATGGGTCGTGGTTCCAACTCAGGTATCATCGGTAAACTTGATGATTTCTGTGAGTTGGTTTATACTGGTAACTATACAAAATCACACCAGCTTAAGTTTGATGAGAATGTTATAAAATCTATAGAAACAGTTGAAAACTTCAACCTTTCTAAGATTATAGCTAAGCATCGTGCTAAATATAACGAGCTTGCTCGTCAGATGGCAAACGGAGGAGCTAAGGTTTCATTCACAACAAAAGACGAAGCTGAATCGAAGAAATCTAATTCTACGTATAAAGAAGATCAGCTTCTTGCTCCAGAGGGTTCATGGCTTGGTAAGATGCCAACAAAGAAAGTTAACGTTGACCAGGCTACTAATGGTGAGAACTTTGCAAGCGTTGCAAAGTTTGAAGCCATGATAAAGAAGCTCGAAGAGCTCAGAAAAGATCTTGCTCAGTTTAAGTCAGATGCCGATGAAGCTGTTAAGAAGCTTGAGTCTGCTATCAAGGCTGATGAAGCTAAAAATGATAATAAACAGAACCCTGAACTCAGAAATGCTATAAGCGATGCTATTAAGCTCTGTGGTAAGGTTCAGTCGGCCGCTGTACATTTCTGCCAGGAAATCGAAAACGTTATCGGTGTCGAAATGAGCATCGTTAGCCAGGTAGCACATGTTACAAGTTTCAAGAGCGCTAAAAACACTCTGAGCACTTTTGATAAAGGCAAATCATATGAAGGATCCATATATATAAATTCAGATGGTGAAACATCTGAAGATTGTCGTAAGTATCTGAAACGTAATAGCGCAAGATCGAAGAAGATTGTGAAGAACGAAAAAGGCGGCTCATGGGGTCTTAATGACGCTATGAAATAATCATTAACCAAGTTATGATTCTATCATATAGAGATTCGGCACCAAAAGTACCAATCTCGTCATCTTGCATTATAAAAACAAAAGGAATTATACGTGACGGGGACATCGTTTCCGTCACGTCTCCTTTGTTTGCTTCTGTTGATTATTCCTCAGGTGCAATCAATACATCGGAAACATTTCAGGTTGTTTTTTCAACTCCGAAATCTGAAGGTGTTAATAATGTAAATGGTGATATGATCGGTACTTTAATATGTACCGACAACGACTTATTCAATCTCTACGTAAAAGAGACCGTGGGTGATACCAAATGAATTCTGACGAAAAAACTAAAGTTCTTGATCTACTGAGACTTGAACGTTCTGATTTGTTCGCATTTCAGAACATCACGAAATCAGTGAAATTGTCTACTCCAGATTCGGAACCATGGTATGCTGTAATTCAGATGTTACCACTTGAATTCTATCGTATTATTGAGAATTATCCCAATATGTATACGACGGAAAAATTCGATATTAAGTACATCAGGAATCCAAAGAAATGTGCGTATGACCGTTATGGTACAACGAACATGTGGAGACCATTAATGATTCTGAATCGATGTCCATCGATCAATGATTTCAATTTTGAATATATTCGTTATTTCAATATTGAGAACTTTCAGAAGATTATCAGTGTACTTATATCAAGAATGAACTAAACGTTATTTCGTGTAAATATTCAGAAAGTAGGTATGACCTGACATGTTAGTTCATTCTCATATGCTGTGATACGACACATCATCTGTCAGGTTATCTTTGTATGAGTGGTAGTTATTCTGATATGCATCCGAATAAGATAAATGTCAATGACTTCAGACAAGGAATGGTGGATGGTAAAAATGTCGTTGACAAACGGTTGAAATATTCGTTCAATGATTTGGATAAAACCGATAAATCATTGGCACATAATTTCGAAATATCGTTGGCATGTGAAAGTGGTACTGACATTGTTCATGCTGTGGGTAATGTTACTGCAATCGCAATGCGGTATATTCTGGATCAATTTCCACCAAACACATTCGCAACAGCACTTCCTTCAACGACAATTGCACACCGCCAATTACGTCATACTCCAAAGCAGATTCGTACTCAGGCATATCCATTGTGTGTTGTCTCTCCACGTGTATCGTTATCGGGTTTAGATAATCGATTGGCCGCAGGTAGTTTTGCAACTACTACATGGGGACCAATCTCCAGTCGTTTCCAGAATCGCTCCGAGATGGAAAAGTTATTCTTTGACAAACGGAAAGGAATCGAATGGAGGGGTAAAATAAACAGAGTCGTATTATTCCTGGACTTTGTTTTGTCTTTCCAAAGTATTGCAGAGCAGCTTCGTTGGGCATCTTATTTAATCAACAAGATTCCAATGGAAAACTGTTTTTTCGATATTGATACTGCGTTAGAGTTGGCATTACCTGATGGATTTCTTGAAGAGACTGCTAAGTATGCAAACATACCAATTCGTGACGAAACTGGTAGTGTTGCAAGATTCGTTGATTACTTAAATATGCACAGTGTATTCCCAGTGTCGTATCGTTTCAGTAGTGGTCGTCACAGGGATGCATTTTACACATATTATGCGAGCTCGATTCTGTGTAGTATCACAGATTTCGCATACAATAATGCTACCAAGACAAACAATCTTGTTGAATCCGATTGTCCGATTACATTCACAATGAGATGTGAATTCAATACAATTGGACTGTTTGATTTGTCTGTTCCAAACCCGGGTCCGTTTTCATGTAAAGCACCAACCGACAATGGTGTTGTTATACCGATATTTTCGGATTCATTCAATGACAAGGATTTTCCTCTGTTATATGGATGGGAAATTACAATGAAACCAATCGTTCAATTGGACTGGGGTGAAACCGAAGTAGACATCTCATCATGTTTGGATTCATCAATGAAACATATCATAGATTACCATTTGGAACACAATATGAGTACCGATCTATTTATATCCGTCAAGTTACGTGAGAACCGTACCATCATAAATGATGGATACTATGTGGATTGGAAAAATAGAAAACTGATTTTCACAAATGCTCATTACACTCATACATATCGAATGATTATTGCGGTGAATAAGTTGTATGTGAATAATTGGTTACTTGATATGAATGGTAAAACTTAATTCTAAAACAGAAATGATTCACAACTGCGAATAATTAAGAAAGTGGGTCATCCAGTAATGTCATTTCTGTTTCACTCATACAGCATGCAGTGGCTGTATAAATTATTACTGGTATAAATACTATGTTTGAAAACGAGTATGATCTCGACTTCGATTTCGAAGACGACACAGTTCAGGAATCTTACAATCCTTCATCTTCTCATTTCAAGGATCTGTTCGATTCTGCTTTCAACTCATTTGATCCCGACGGAATCATCGCTGGTGGTAACAACCGCCTGAAGAGTGGTCAGTTCGATATGGATATCGAAGACTCTGACCTTGCAATCGGCTATGTGCAGCCTACACCGGCTACTACACCTAAGCCTGGTAGATTTATGTAACCTCTACTTGTTGCATAAGTTATCCTCCTGAATGTCGGTGGGGGTCATCCCCCACCGTTTCATTCTATATTATTTTTGAAAGGAGATTATTTTTATGGATGTAATCTTACGTAACGATCCATCGTTGATGGATCTTCAATCATACAATGAATTTACATCTGATGATGTTTATGATTCAGAGATATTCGTTGAAGGAACAACTGGTGACAATGATGATAAAACTGTATCATTGGATGAACTCGATGCGTATATCGAATATGCAATGAGTGATCTCCATGATGCAATGGAACTCAGGAACCGTCTCATCCAGGAATCTGATGATGACACTGTTGAAGATTTTGAAGAATCTGACACAACGGATGAAACACCTGATGATGTTGATGATGTTGAGGGATGTGGCGATGGATGCAAACCGACAACAGAATATTATTCTGACGCAATTGTTCGCAATTACAATGAACCCGTCCAAGAGAACAAAACGTATTGTCTGAAATCAAATGATATGTTTACAGAATCATATGATGAACCAACTGGACCCGACAGGTTCGTTCAGGAATATAATCCTGATACAAAAGCTGCTGTTCTTGGTGGTATTCTTGGTTTTGCTGCACACGACACTTTACTCATTGCTGGTATTACTACCGACGTAATGCTGATTGTAAAAGCAGTAGATTCAATCATTGCTTCTGTAACATACAAAAAGAAGTATGGTAGATTTGCAGCAGACATGAAAGCTGTAATGGATATATTAAAAGAGTCAAAGGATGGTACTATCAAAACAGGACTCTTATACAAGGCACTTCACACCCTTAAGGATGACTGTGATACTATTTCTGGTAAAGGTATAATTAGTCGCAAAGCAATGGTTAATCTTACAGCTACTGAGAGAAGTGAAATCAGACAGTTATCGACAATCATCAAGGACCTTGAGAGAATGCTCACTTCAAAACCAAACAAGGCTGCTGAGCGTAGGATTCCTGCACGTATCGAAGACTTTGTCAAGAAGTGTGAAACTGTTACAAAGCTCCTGAACCGTGGTAAAAATCCTGGTGATGTTGTCAAAGAATATATGTCATAAGGAGTGAATAAAATGGATCACATTATTTTTAATGATTCCCCAGATTTGTTCAATGAATCATATGCATTGAATCCTGCTGGTGTATTCGGCGAAGATGTCGGCGAATGGACCGCTGAAGAATTCTATGGTTATGGATGCGACTGTGTGTATATGGAAGCTGCCGGTGAAGATTCATTGCTTTCACGTGTCATATCGAAGATGTATGACAAAAGTCCTGCATTTGCAAAATGGATTGAAGGTGTATCCGAAAAACGTGCTGCCAAAGCATCTGCCGCTGCATTAAAACATGCACAACTTTCAATGGAGGCTCCTGCAATTGCAAAAGTAATGGAAGAAATACAAACATCGGGAATGGTCAAATCATTCTGGATTGATATAAGACTTCGTCTTGCAATTGTATGGGCAGCATCAATTGCATTCAATGTTATCAGAATATGTACACATGAAATCATGTTCCAGAAGAAATGGGGACGTTTTCCGGCGGACCTGAAATCATTCTACGAGTACGTATTTGAAATGCCTGGAGAGTTGTCAAAAGAAGACATCAAGAGATTCAAGAATGAATTGAAGAAGCTTCGTAAAGACACCAAATGGCTTACAGGCAAAGCTGGTAATGAGTTCATCACTCCTAAGGAGAGAAAACACATTGAACTCATGGATGAACAGTTGAAGGATTTGTTGACATGGAGAATGATTCCTGACACCGCCGAAGGCCAGAAGACACATCGTATTCGTGAACGTCTTAAACAGTTCATTGAAACATCGTTTGAATTCCTCGATATGATCAATCAGCAGACGCTTGATGATAAAACCAAAAACCGCATGCATGATGCAATAAAATAAAAACACGGATAATCCCCCGGGTTAACCCGGGGGACAAATCTGTAATCTCCGTATTTATATTTTAAATATGATATTATATGAAAGGTCGTGTGATATATGGAAGATTATATTATATATAATGAATCATTTGACGATGTTGGTACCATGATGGAATTGTGTGAATATTATCAGACTGAACAATTGTTTCTCGAAGGAAAAATATTGGATGATGCCATTGGTAAAGGAAAGAAAGAAAACATCTTGATCAAGATTATTAAATTCTTACCAAGACTTATAAAAGCTATTGCTACTCAGATACGTAAAGCAATATCTAATAAAGTTCTTGATATGAAGATTAAAAAGTTACGATCATGGACAAAAGAAACAGATCATGTTCAGGAAGCTTTTAAAGAAAAGGTCAATATCAGTTTTACAATCCATCATCTTAGCAAGTTTGCTGATCAGTTTGCTGATTTTGTAAAAGAAGCTTGTATAAATGCTGATGAACTTTTATCAATGATGAAAGATTTGGCAAAAACATTGACAAAGGATGCACAGGATTATGACAATTATCTGAAAAGTCATGTTTACAGTATTTATGCGAAGCTTGCTAAACATTATTCAAAAATTCAGAAATGGGTAGATGAACTCTTAAGAGATATCGATAAAACCCAATACTATAGTAGCAGCGAGAGACATGACAAAATGGGTGTTGGTCATGGTCTTGATGATCTAGGTGTTGTTAGTTTCATATATAGTCGTGTTGAAGTTAGTAAAGGACTTGATTATGTTGACAGAATAAGAAAGATACTCATAGTTAGCTGTAAATACATGGAAGCTACTGTCAAGTTATTCGATGACTTTGATTATAGTTTATTTGCAAAGAATGATTTCAAGCAAACATATCATGCAACGCAGACTGTTGGAAATAGAGGATACTACTCACGAAAGACTATCGTAGAAGATTTTACACCATTACTCGAACTCATGGATTATTTACGCAATGACTTTAAAGTGTTGGCAAACTCTGCTCAGAAAATAATAAATTATCTCGTTGAATGGATTAATGATGTTTATACGTATTCTCATTTAGGTGATAAAAAGCGCGAAGCGAATAAAAAAGAACTTAAAGAATTATATAAAAGAGAAGAAGCTAATGACGAGAGATTTGAAAGTGCTAAACAGTACCATGATGATGTTAGAGACTTTTATAGATCAAAACAATCATCGTTTTGGGACAGAGAAAGATCCCATAATAAAAAGAATTGGGATGAGATAAATGCAGCATTAGACGATATGCTGGGTACAATGTACAATGATAAAAACTATAAAACCAAAGAGGCTAAATATAATAAAGCAAAAGATAGACGAGAACGACGTAATGCTGGTTATAAAAAGATACACGACAAGTATTATATGTTGCTTGATAAAAATGAGGCGGAACTTAATGAACGTAAAAAGTCTCATGCGCATGAGCGTGATCTTATTAACAATCGTAAAAGCCAGTTATTATGGAAAGATCCGTATGATACCAAACGTCTCAGATATGCGGTTGAATATTCAGAGGTATTATCATTTGATGATGTTATAAAATAAAGGAGTGGTTAGATTGAAATCATTTGAAGATTATTTCTTTCTCGAAGAAAAGCTTGATGCTGAAGATAGAGAAAAAATCAAAGAAGATGACTGGGGCATTATCATCAAAGATAAAGATGGTAATATCACAGAAAAAGCATATCCAATGCCGGATGCACAACATGTTATTTCTGCCGCACGTATGTATCCATTTGCGAAACGTAAATATGATGCAAAAGTTGTTGCCGAATTGCGTCGCAAAATAATCGCAAAAGCAAAAGAATACAATGTACCCGATTCACGTATCCAATCTGTAATCGATGATGAGCCTGGTGGAAAATCCAAACCTGTAAAAGAATCTGTTGGTCCTGAGGATGATACATCAGGAACATCAGAGTTTGATGAATCTGTTGATAATGATCCTGACGATTGTTACACTGAAGCATATGACGCCGTTACAGGCAAAGAAATTCCAATTGATCATGCATATACAATGGATGAAATGCGTGAAATCACGTTGTCGTTTACTGAATCTGAGAAACCTGAAAAGTTGATGAAAGTTTCACCTCCGGATTCTAAATATGTATACTTTGGATCACCAACAAACCATATGCCGGAAATTAAATTGGATCGTCCATTGTTTGTAACTCCATACAAATCAATTGCTTCCATATTCATATGGAATGACATGGAATTGCAAAATAGAATTCCCAAAGGTTCATACAACTGTCAGTATGAAGAATGGTTGAAATTCAATAAGAATGAATCTGGTAGATGTTTGAAAGATGTCCATGTATATGTTGAAGGATATCCAGATCTCGAACCATATGAGATCAAACAAACTGGTTATGTTCATCAGATTCTTGCACATAATTGGAATGATAACTATTATCGTTATCCATGGATGGATGCTTCCAAAGAATGGCTGATTGTGAATGATAATGGTAATGTGGAATTTGATGATGTGATTAAATGTGAAATCACTTATCATATATCCGGTAAACCTGGATATGATAAACTCGGACCCGGACAAGGAAGCTTGTATCAATTCGTCAAGAACGCAATCAAACTGATTCATGATAAATATAAAAAGGATCAGAAAGACCCAGTTGGAAACCAAAACTGCTTGCTGTGTACATGGTGTTTCGAAGCACGAATGCGTGGACTTGATGTATTACCCAGACCTGTTTATTCACCACGTGATGATGTATTAGATATTCCGGGTAATCAGATTGTGTTTGGTTCTCGTCAAATTAAACTCAAAAACTACACTGATCTGGCAAGTGAGATCTCTGGAGCCGGTGATGGTTGTAGATTCTATGTTCATGTCAATTGGAAAGACTCCAAGGGTGGTCATGAATTCATCATCATGAGAATTGGTGGTAAGAACTTTATAATCGATCCGCAACAGGGCAAGATAGAACCACTCACAAAATCACATAATTATGTATCAGATATCAACTATGATAACTCATACATCGTTCAATTAAGTGATAAGAAGTTCAATCGTAATCTCTTTGATAAATGGAATGATGAATCAACTGTACTTCGATGGGATCCTGAAAAGGATATTCCTTATATGCTTAAAGAAGGAATGATCACCAAAGAAGAAGCTGAAAAGGAACTCAGAAAATCTTCAACTGAACGTTTTACTTCGGAACTCAAACGAGAACTCAAAAACCATCCCGTCCAAGAGTCATGGAATACTGAAGAATCATTGAAGTTATTTAAAAAGCTTCCAAAAGATCTCCAAGAGTTTCTTGAGAATGGAGATTTCTCAATGTTACGACGTGAAGACGATTCCTTCTATGACGTTGCGGGATACTGGGTTGAAGATTTTTATAAACCATCAGAATTAGAGTTGTGTGGAGAAACATATTCCTTGGAGGAAGATGATCCATATTACGATGCTATCATATTCAGTTATGAGAATAGCAATAGCTTCGGCTTCAATCCTAAAGATGACTCATATTATTACTTCTATCATGATGAGTATAAGGTTAAGAACGGTAAAGAATATATTGAACCTTACAAACTGGAACAGAAGACATGGAAAGAGATTATCAAAGTCACTCCTAAGAAACGGGTGTATTATCGTTTCGAATATGAAGGTGAAGGCATTTACGATGCTTACAAACATCATGCAACATGGCTTCAATGGCATAACTTCAAACAAACATATGCGGCATCTTGGTTGAATGTTGTTCCAAATTATCAGAAGGGTGAGAAATCATACTTCACTGAAGAAGGATATAAGATGTTTATGAAACATACATATCCAGAAATAATCAAGGTATTAGATGAATCTAAGATCGAAGTGATAAGAGTTAATCTTAAACCTGAAGACATTCGTTATGAAGACAAATACCAAGCAACAACAAAAGCGGGAGTTCCTGAACCGAAACCTGTCCAAGAAGGAGTAATCCAGAACATCAAAAACAAAACATCACCATTCGAAAAGAATCTCGTGTATCATATATCACCAGAGGGTCATCTCGATGGTCAGATTTTCAAACCGCGTGTTCCTGAATACTTGGATAAATATGATCCATCAAAAATCGAATTCGAAGATGTTGAAACTCCACGTGTATGTTTCTCACCATCAATTGAAGGTTGTCTCAATGCAATCATTGTGAATATTGGTCGTTGGAAGACTGCAAACAAACTTCGTGATTGGTATGTATATATTCCTGAGAAACCACTTAGAATACAAATACAGAACCAACAAACAACTCGTTGATGAGAAGAAAGTATATGATGCCAATATCACAAAAGAGATTTGGATCGAAGAACCTGTACGTTTGAAACAGTATGGAATCATCCGTATCGATTCCGTAACAGACAAGAGTCGTAAGAAGGCTGTACCAACAACACTTGGAGAAGCAAAGAAACGCAATGTTTATGATTTCAAATGGCACTGGTTGGTTAAACCCAAGGTTCTCAAAGATGTTCCATATGATTATTCACCACTGGAAGTATGCAAGGATATGGTTGCTGATCTTGAACGATACAAATACGGTATTCCTGAAAATGGTAAAATCGTTAACGGTTCATCAAAAGATTATGATACCAAATGGAAACTCCAATCTCCAGAAGAATTCGAAAAGAATGGTGGTGGCATCTGTTTTGATTTCGTAGAATTCGAAGAAGGATACTTGGATGCATATGGTATTAAATGTAAGAAATATTACATGTCAACCAACTTACCGGACGGAGACTGCCACACATTTATAATTGTTGATGATGAACATGGTGGATTGTTATATCCAGAATCGTCATTTGATGCAATGGCTGGAACCCATCAAGCTACAACAAAAGAAGAAATATTCAAGATGGTTGCTGATGGATTCTGGAAGATAAATGACAATGTCAACAAGGTTAATGAAATCAAATACTATGTGTGGGAATATAATGGACATCCGAAGTATGGTTCTAACATAAAACAATGTATGGAATATTACTCCAAGGGTGAACCTATATTTGAAGCATACACATTGAAACCTGGTGGTGGATCTAAAACAGGTGAACCTAAAACAAACAAAGCAAAAGCGCTTCAAGAGTTTGTATCATCATACCGTAATGATCATTATATGGATTACGATGGATTGGATGAATCATTATTCGATGAATATGTTTTGTCTGAACAATCACTTGGACGTGTTCGTTATGCTGGTAAGATAGGACACTGACAGATTTAATGCGGCTATGGATAAAATGATGAAACATCCAAGTCAGGTTTCAACAAATACGATGCGAAAAGTTGACGATCGCATGGACGAAGATCGTTTGGCATATAAATTGATTAATTCTTATATTTAAGGAGGTCACATAAATGGATAAACTTAAATTCAATACAAACAACTATGACAATTTGTTCTCTGGGAGAGCATCATGGTTGGACAGTAATCTGGATTTCTTCAAAGAATCAGATGAACCAGAGTTCACCCAGGAGGGAATGTTTGATGCCGGATTTGGAAATCTTCGTCTCAAACTTGCTAATGCTCTTAAAGACAAATTCACTGTGTCAAATGTTGTGAAAGGAATGAATGGAAAGAATCAGTTCACAATAACTGGTGCGATTGATGGAATTGGTGACATTCAAACCGTGGTATCCAGTACCGGTACTGGTTGTGAGGTTATATCACGTAGCTCTGATGGTAGATTCAAACGCAACTTCAACAATATATCATTACAACCAGCATTTGAGAAAATCAAAGCATTGTTCGAACAACCAAATCTGTTATTCTCAGAATCATATAATATCTTTAAAGAATCAGATGAACCTGATGATGAACTGGACACAGACATCGATGATGTTCATTCTGATCTTGAAGATGATTCTGATGATGATAATTCAGATTCTGAAGTTGAAGAAACTGAAACAGAAGAAACCGAGGAAACCAGTGATGATGGTGATGCAGATGTTGAGATCGAAACATCTGAAACTGAGGATGCTCCAAAACCAACTGAAGGTCCTGATGACTATGACCTTCAGGACTTTGGTAATCATGGTGGTCCAGATGTTCCCAATAACCAGTACAATGAGAAAGATGTTGAAATACTCAATAAATTGATATCATCTGAATCTGATGCAATCAATGATTATTTTGATGCAACTACAAACACGGTTGATACAAATCTCTCACGTTTGTATGGTGACATTGGTCGTGAGGAACGTTTTCATCTTGAGCAACTCATGTATGCAAAATCACTTATAACGGGTGAAAAGTATGAACCAAAGGATCCAGAAGTAAAAGCTGAGTATGAGAAACTCATTGGTGATGGTATGGACGAAGATACTGCAATCATTACCACAATGGATAAAATATCCATCGAGAAACCAATGGATGATGAAGCGTTTGAAGATCTCAAAGAAGATGTTGCTCAGACAGAATCATATCTTATACAATCAGAAATGTTTACTGAGATGATGTTGGATACTGAGGTGTATTCGAAACTCGTCCGGGAATATGCAACAGAGATGAATATATACATGGAAGATGTTCTTAATACGAACACACTTCCGAAACGCGAAAAGTATGGTGTTAACCCAATTAAATGGATGATCGAACAATTCTGGAAGTTTATCAAATTCCTCAGAAAGTTGGGTAAACTGATTCGTGAACATCTTGCCAGAAGTCGTGCTAAACGGAATAAAATAAAAGCATACATTTCAAAATATGGTATTGGTGCAATATTCCAAAAGGGCTATGCATTCTACACATACAACGATCATTTAGGCCGTTTCACACTTGAAGACATGATAAAAACCTCCGACCTGTTGTATCGTACAACAATGATCATTGCACATAACTGTGGTTTGCGTATCAATGCACAATCACCATTAGCCGCAGATAGTTATGGTCTTAAACCATTACCTGTGAATTCTGCTGAACAGGGTGAGAAATTTATCAATGGTATGTTACTCACAAAGTCACGTTTGAACATCGTGGACAACAATGAAGAATACATCATAAATACATTGTTTGGATTCTCTAATGGTGATAAGTTAAACCGTTACACCAAAGATGTTGATGCTAACGGTAATGAAGTAATCAACCATGATAAATTATCAAATAACTTTTATAATGCTGCATTGGTCACATTGGATCATATCACAATTGCTGCACAGTATGCTGGTGAAGTTGCAAAGGAAATTGAAAATCTTGAAGGTGTTCCAGATTCCATTTATCGTAGAAAATATGAGACATGGAAGAAATCAGTAGACCAGATGAAGAGTGTCATGAAGGGTTTTCAGCGTATCATCAATGCAATGAATCATGATATCAACACAATGTTGAAGATTGATGAATATGTTATTCAGCTTACGAATGAACATGATGCTGCTCAGCAGAGTGGTCAACCATATAATGGTGAAACACGTTATACAGATGCCAATAAAAACCAATCACAACAGAATCAAAACAATAACCAAAAGAAACTTGTATCCAGATTTGCATAATATATTATATCCCCGGGCACATGCCCGGGGATATTTATTTTTTATATTTATATTTTTATATTGAACACATGAGGTATATTCCCGTAAATGTGTCACATCATATCATTGGTACCCTTCAGGAGAACAGTCATGTACTCCTAAGGAATAAAACAAAAAAGGAGAATGTATATGAAAATATTCAGTAACTCGAACGAGAGGCATTTCAAGACACCATTCCATGCATACCAGTTTGCAAATGTCAGAAACCTGGAAGCTGTACTTGAAGACATCGAATCTGGTAGAATTGTTACAAATATCGGTGAGATCTTTGATGTAACATTTCCAGTTGATGAGCAACTCAATGCAGGAATGGAATCACCATGGGACAAGAATGATGTTCCATTCGATTATTAAGGAGGATATTATGGTTAAATTATATTCAGAAACAATAAAAGACGTCGAGACAAATAGTCTCATAATGTTTGAACCGTTACCGTTGGAACCACACCATATGGATGACGATTGTTATTATGGATATACTGTAAGAACATATGAATTGGAAAAGGAACAAGTTTCATCAGAACCGGATATAATGTTAACGGTTTATCGCCCATCCAATGGTCAAACTGTGAAGGTGATGCATAAAACAATTGTATGGTTAAAATATTTCGAAATCATGACTATGTATGAAGATCCATTGAAATTTTATAAGACACATTTCGATGAAAATAAACATTTGATACGTTGAGGAGGATAATATATGTGGACACCCGAAGAATTAAAGACCATTATTGACAAATACAACCGTGGTGAAGATACCGGATATACAGATGAAGAGTATGACCGGTTGTTAGAAGAGTATCTCAAATATCATGGTGGTGAATCTGCCAGACCATATACAAGAAACAAACAAACCGATGTAGTGAATGATCTTGTGTGTACATTACCAAAAACATTTGGTATCAGAACACCAATGCGTGAAGGGCAGAAAACATATGAGCAGTGGGTCAATACCAAAAAGATCAACCCCAACCAGAGAATTCTTGCACAACCAAAGTTTGATGGTTGTTCAGTTGCATATGATTTTAATACTCGTAGATTCTTCACACGTGGAGATTATGAGAATGGTGAATCTGTTGATGTAACTGAATTGTTTGCCGATAGGATTGATTGGCTTGACAGATGGAGAGAAAACAATGATCGTCCATGGTCATATACCACAGTCGGTTTAAAGTTTGAAGCGATTCTTGATATTGCCTCATATGATCATTATAATAGAACACATCCGGATTCACAATACAAACGTCCACGTGATTATGTTGCCGCCGCAATGACATCACGTGATGTTGAAATGTGTAAACGGATTTCATTGATTGAATTACGTGGATTAACTTCCGATGGTAGAGAATATATTCCGGCATCATTATGGAACACGAGTGTTCAAACTACCGCAGGAAATTATGAACGTCTGGAGACATTCATCAAAGATTGTTTAAATCATAATGCAACATTCAAAATGGCATCATATTATGAAACCATTGTTGTTGACGATTATAAAATCGATGGTGTTGTTATATCAGTATGTGAAGAAGAACCTGGTGAAGAATGTTTCATCAACAATGATAACGAAGTTGCGGTTAAGATTCTCAAAGATATCAAACAGACCAAACTTCGTGACATCATATGGCAGATTGGTAAAACTGGAAAGATTACTCCAGTTGCATGTTTACAACCTGTCAAGTTCGATAATGTAACCGTTGATCATGTAACATTGTCAACATTCGATCGTGTATTTAGTATGGATCTGAGATATGATGATACTGTTGATATCATGTATAACATCGTACCATATTTCGTTGGTTCACATCATGATGGTTCATTACAAATACCAATACCTACAAAATGTCCATCTTGTGGTGAACCATTAAACACTAAGGTTTTAAAACAGGTTCGTTGTTTGAATCCAAACTGTCCATCTGTAATACTCGGTGGTATTGTTCGTTATTGTGAAAAGATGAAAATGATGGGTGTGTCTGATGGAATCATTGATGATTTGTATAATAGCAACATCATCAAAACAATTCCTGAGTTGTATGAAATCAATACGGGAATGATTTCACATCTTCCTGGATATGGTGAACAGTCTGAAGCAAACATCATCAACGCAATATGGAAAGCATCCGAAGATGTTGAACTTCATAAATGGTTTGGTGCAATGCCGATCAATGACATTTCTGATAAAACATGGAAAATAATATTTGATACAATATTCCAGAAAGATATGAATGTTGCATTACAGAATATATCAACCTGGATCAAATCAAATGACAAATCTCCATTGCTTGATGCATTGATTATATATGGAAATAAATTCCCTAATATTGGTGCTGCTAAATTGAGATCAATCGTTCATGGTATTCACCAAACATGGGATTTGATTTGCAAAACATTTCCGTATATAAAATTCAAAACATATTCTACTGGATTACCAACCAAGGGATTTGTTGCAATGACCGGAACTCGTGATCCTGAATTGACTGCAACATTGGTCCAGAATGGATGGGATGTTTGTGATTTCAATACAAAGGTAAATGGGTTGGTCGTACCAAATAAATCATTCACATCACGTAAAACGGAGCTTGCAAAGAAACACAATATTCCAATACGTACGGTTGAAGAAATGTATGATATGTTGAGATGAAAGGAATGAATACAATGGACAAAATCGACAAACAACGCAACAAGGAAGATATCATGAATACATTTGCGAAAGCAGCAACACCAATCAAGGATGAATCTTTGAATGCGTACATAAACAATTTCGAGAAGAACGGTCATGACATTTGGGTCATGACCGATTGGCATTTGTATAAACGTGACAAGAAAGGTGGTCTCACATACCACAAACGTTCTGATTATGACAGGATCAAATCCGCCGTTGAAAAGATTCCCGAGAATGATTTATTAATCTTTCTTGGGGATCTTGTTGATGGTGAGTTTGGTGACTTCAATGAAGTGAAAAAGTTCTTCAAGGATGTTAAATGCAATCGCATAATCTGTTTAGGAAACAATGATCTGTATCATTATAACACATATCGAGAAATGGGTTTCCGTTATGTGTTACACGCATTCGAATACAAACGCATTGTTTTCTCACATTATCCAATCAAGAATACCGGATTATACAACATCCACGGACATTTACATTCAACAGAAATACGTCATCCTGTTTATTGGATACCATTTACAAATCAAATTGACATTGCATTTTTCGGTGGTCGTGTCAAACCATTGAAACTGTATGACATTGCAAATCCAAAAACAATCAACAAGTATAAGAAGATCGCATCAGAAGATTCATCACATTTCAATGAATCATATACAATATTTGAATATCGTCAAATGGTTGATGAATATTTAAATGATGATCCATATGATGATTAAGAGGTGACACGATGTTTGCATTTATCGCAGATATACATATATCAAGTAAACTCAATCCATTAGATTATTTAAATTCATTATCAGTATTTTTAAAACATATCAAAGAATCAAAAGAAGAGTGCCATGCAATATTTATTCTTGGAGATGTTTTTGACCATCGTTTAGATATTGCAGAATCGAAACTTGCCGCAGAATGGTTACAACGAATCACGTGTAATTATTGTGGTAAATCACAAACTCATGTTCCGTGTTATTTCATCCATGGTACATTTTCTCATGACCTGGATCAGTATGATATATTCTTACCGAATCTTAGCAAGATTGAAAATGTTTATGTATATTATACCAACCAAGCATGTGAAATGACATTAACCTCTGGACATAAAGTGTTAATGTTACCTCAAGAATACAACAAGGAATATTCCAAATGGTTCAATAAAAAGTATGATATCATCATTGGTCATGGTGTTGTGACATCATTTACAAAAGCGCCATGCCAAACCAAACAAGGTGATTATAATTTCCAAACAGAGGTATTGTCCAAACATTCAAACATTTGTGTGTTTGGACATTTCCATGAATACACCGATTTTGGTGATAACGTTTTCTATGCTGGGTCGATGTTACGTACCAAATACAATGAAGACACACCAAAACAATTTCTGTTTTGTAATGATAAATATGAAACACATACAATACCGAATCCATATGCAAAAGAGTTCAAAACAATCAAAATCAATAATCCGGAAGAATTACGAGAAATCATTTCAACGGATATAAAGACACCACATCGTTTCATTATAAATTATGATGAATCATATATTGAGGAATATTCCGCAATCATGAGTGTCAATAAGAATAATAAAAACATCACATACAAAGTTGAAAGTAATAATAACAATAATTCAGAACTAAGTAATACTGACGACATTATTCAGATTGATAAACGTACAACCATCGTTAATCCAATACCAGAGTTGATTACATTTATAAAAGAAACACATAACACCGATGTCGAAAAACGTATCAATGAATATGTCGATGAGATAAATAAAAAAGAGGAGGAATAAGGATGAAGATTAAAACTACAGATGGACCAATTGGTTTCAACGAATCAATTGGATTCGATTGTCGTAATCCAGATTGTTCAATCAGTGTATTCGTTGCACCAAAAGATACTGTATCTGTTAAATGGATACGTGACAAGGGTGATGATTACATTGAACTTCAGGCGACATGTCCGTGTTGTTTAACTCGTGCGTGGGGGTATTGTGATGATCCAATACCATACAAGAGTTTGATGAACTGCATGCTTGAAGATCTGTTCAAAGACATCGATCCAAATTTACCAGAAGGAGTATAAACATGGCACAGAAGAAAAAGGAAATCGTAAATGCGGAACTTAAAGATGCATCATTGATGGACATCCTATCATCGGAAGGAACCAAAGTATTCACAATGAATCGTTTGATTGATTTCTCATATTCAACAGGAATCGTTGTAATGGATTATGCATATGGATATGAGATACTCATCAAAGAGAATGGTGAAGTTGTTGGTAAACGTAAATGTCTGGGACTCCAAGCAGGCTCATTCAACGTTGTAACCGGACCAACACAATCATACAAATCAACATTGGCAGAATACATTATTGCGAACATCGCATACAAGTATGATGGTAATGTTGTTCATTATGATATTGAGAATCGTCTTGTTGTATCGCGTCTCAAACAGATCACCAAACTTCCCGATGATTGGTTTGAAGGAGATAATCCAAGATATGTTCTCAAGGGTGGTGCAATCGGTTATGATACACTTCAGAATGATATCACTGAGATCTACATGAACAAGATGGCTCACAAGGATATTCTTACAAAAGATACTGGTGTACGTGATGCAAATAATAAACCGATTTATCTGATGCCACCAACCGTTGTATTTGCGGATTCTCTTACAGATATCATTGCAAAAGAATATGATGCAAACAACAAGAAGATCATGGATGGTGTTGAGGAGTTACGTTCCAACACATATGGAATGCAGGCTGCTAAAACACTTCGTGGTGTTCTTACTGACATTCTTCCGATGTTAAAAGAAGCAAACATCATTCTTATTGTAATCTCACATCAGAGTGATAATGTTTCAATGAATGCATTCGCACCTCCGAAGAAACAGTTCCAGTATGGTTCTGCATCCACTAAGATTTCCGGTGGTAAAGCAGTTGAGTACAATGCATCAACAGTATCAAACTTTACTGCAGAAATTAAAGAGGATTCACGTTATCATATTAACACCGATGGATTTGAAGGAAACACCATTGTGTTTGAACCGATCAAATCATCAACCAATCAGAGTGGTAATGAGAAGACCGGACTTGGATTCAAGATCATCATCAACAAACAGGGTGAGAACGTTGGTTGTGATAACATCAGAACACTCATAAAACTCTTGGATCAGAAAGGTCGTCTCAAAGGCAATCGTGCAGGTTGGTATGTTCTTGATGATCACGGCAATCCGATCACAGAGAAGTTCACATGGAAGAAAGTACATGATGAATTCCAGGCCAACCCAGAAATGTTTAAAACATTCATGACTGTTGCCAAAGAAGAGTTGGAGAAGTTGGTCGCTCCCGCAGTTGATAACTCTGGTAAGATTCGTCCATTTGACGTTGATTCAATATTAAACGATTTAGGTTGATGGGGTAATCCTCATCAACTTATTTTATATGAAAGGATATGATTTTATGACTATCGAAGAAGCAAAAGCATTAATGACACCCGAAGCACTTGAACATCTCAATGAAGTTGTGTGTCCATGGGAGATTAACATCGAGAAGAAAGATTGCGACATTGTAATGTCTGCATTATGTAAAGCTGTCACTGACAACGTTATCAAGAAAACATCTCTTGATGAAAATACTGTTCAGTTATTAAACTCGGATACATCAACATTAACCGCCCAGAAGTTAACTGATGCATTGAATGCAATACGCAAATATCAGGATGTTGTATGCTTAATATTCCTTAAGTTCAAGGACAATAAAGTTGTGTTTAACATCGGTGAGAGTGCTAACACGTATAATGGTATATTCGATTGGGTAATTAAAACATGCGAAGTTACATCAATCGGTATTCGTCGTAACATGCATGAAAAATACAAGGCATCTGTTATCAACAACATTGCACAGTTGGTACCAAAACATCATAACAATCCAAATGATCCAGTATCAATCAAAAACATCACACGCATATTCACATCGTATGGTGGTATCATCACATGTTCAATTAAATTGCGTGATGATGCAATGAAAGATGTCAAAGATTATATAATGTATTTCTAATGGGGTGATAATATGAAAGAGATTAAACCAATTGATCAGAAACACAAACCAACAAAATCATCGGTTGACAAACTCAAACAGAAACCAACCAAAGAAATGATCGAGCTGAACAAACTCGGTCAGTGTAAACATTGAGGTGATGTTATGAAAAACAAAACGATTGAGAACGAACAGACACATGATAAAATGTTTAATTTAATATGGAATAACATATCGGTGATATTATGTCTCGCACTAATAATCGTAGGTATATATTGTGCATCAGAAAAGAATAATAAAACCAGTAAAGGAACATATCATGATTACAACAAAGCCATTATCATATATGGTAAGAATGACGGTATTGTTATCGATCTTGCAGGATACGATAAAGTCACACTTGGTACAGAACGTTATGAACTGTATTCAACTGATGGCAAACAGTATTCAGCTTCACCTGATGATGTGATACTGTATAATGACACAGAGTAAAAAATATAATACACCCGGGGATGTCCCCGGGTGTATATGTGATAATAAATGTGGGAACGACAAATCTATTGAAAGGAGTCATATCATATGGATATCATTATATTTAATGATGGAACCATGTCCCCAGAAGACATGGAAGAAAACATCCGCATTTGGTTAGGCTAACCTCAAGATGTTAAGACAAAACTTCACATTTCATTGAGAATTGTTCATTCGCTATAAACACACGTTAATGCCGTTCCTACATTTATTATCATACCAGTACAATAATAAATAATAAATAATACACCCGGGATTATCCCGGGTGTATATTTTTTGTTATCTGTATCTTGCCATAAGTGCTCTCTTAGGAGTTGCCAAGAATGCATGATCGAGTTGGTCAATGCAATATTCAACGAATGCCATTTCCATACCCATATCAGATGAAATGGTTGGCTTGCCATCGACATATGATTCATAGATGATTGTTGAATATATCTTCATGATTGAAGACTCTTCAACTGCCTTGTTATCAGGATTGCCGATCTTCTGATCAATCTTGTCACCATCAAATGTAGGAGCATCATTACTCTTGAGGATGACATTCTTCATCTGTTCAACAACTTGTGAAGAAGTTTTCTCTTTCATGAGTTTTGTGAAATCATCATAGTTCTCGACATTCTTGAGAATCTCCTTAACGTCAACCTGGTCGGCAACTGAAGGGTCTTTTGTAATAGATACTTTTGCAGCAACCTCTTCAGTCTTATCATCGATTTCCTGGATGATGTCACCAAGAAGATCACTCTTGAGTTTATGACGTGCATTTGAGAGATAGTTGTAACAATTACATCCACAATCATCTTTCATATGACGGAGAATTGCAGTATCAATTGTGTTGTCCAGATCAGATGTATCATCCATCATCATTGCCTGGATGACATCTTTGAGTACATACATTGCAAGCTTCTCTTTAAACGCACCCTTGTCGAATGTGGTTGGTGTGTTGACCTTATGTAATGCACCGAGATTTCCCGATGTTACATTATTTGCAGATGCTGGATATGCAGTATTAGTTCTTTCAATAATACCATCCAACAAATCCTTTATATCTGCCATTTATTATTCACTCCTTTTCTTTTTGAATGTCTGGCATAATGCATCAAGCTCCACAGCTTCTTTACCAATTGCATTCATCAATTTCTCAGCTTCCATTTCACTTTCAACTTTGAGAACTGATGTGATATCATCATACAATTCATTTGCAAGATGAATGGTTCTATCAAGATTCTTCAACTCAGTTTCAGTAAACTTTTCACGTTTCCTGTCTTTGGTTTCAATCTTGACACCTAACGCCTTAAGTGCAGCAAGACGCTGGACTCTAGGGTTATCGTTTTCATATTCAGTTGAACGTGTTCTGGATGAACCGTAACCATAGTCATCACCATATGCTTCAGAACCATTGGTATTTGTGATAACTTCTTTACTGCTCTTGAAATATGATTTGATGAATGCAAGTGTCAGTTTATCTGCTTCAACCTTGTTTTTGATTGGCATTGTTACATTGATATGAACATAGTTTGCTTTACGCTCAAGGTTCTCACGTATATTGAACAATGCAGTGATTGCACCTTCCTGTACAGGTTTACCACTCTTATGTGCATCAATTATTTCACCAACCGCTTTTGCCTGAGATGTGAATGCTTTCACCAGACGTTTTGCAGTTTGTGTATTTGATGTAGAAGAATTCTCACGAACCATGCTCATCAAATCAACAAGACAACGATTCAACAGATTGAGCTGTTTCTTCTCCTGTTCATTATACAGATCCAGCTTAACAGCTTTACTCAAACATTTGTTCAGCTTCTTACCATTCTTTTTGAACTTCTTGATCAACTGGGATAACTCTAACTCAGAATCATTAAGTATACCAAGAGCATTTCTGAGTAATATGTCAAGGTTTTCATTTATATTACTCTTGGTATAAATAAAAGACTCCTGTACCCCGTCTTCGGACGCACCGGCTCCAACCTCTTCACCGGATGGCATTGTGTTATTCATAAGGAATGATTTCAACTGATCGATTGTCATATCCTTTGCTTTCTCTTGAGCCTGTTCAATAAGCTGATTGAGAGTCATGTTGTCAAAGTCAATATCGGAATCAGTATCATCAACAGGAGCATCACCACCCATATCAGGTACATCAGAAGCATCCATTGATGAATCATCTCCACCACCAGTCATGTCACTCATATCAGGTTCAGGTGCAGCATTCATATCGAAGTTAGGTTCCTCATTGACATCTGCAGACAGATCAACAGGAGCATCATTTGCCTGCTGGTCAAGTTCGGCATTAACACCATCAGCAATCTGGTCAGACACATCATTGGTGTTAGGATTCTCAGGTGCGGGTGGATCTGCAGGCTGGTTGTTATCCTGGGTCGGCTCACCACCCTCATTACCTTGTCCTTCCTCAGGAGGAAGATCAATGTTGATGTTTGTTTCATTTGGCTGTTGTGCATCATCCGGAGCAGGTGGTGCATCTGGTGTAGGTGGCATTGGTGGCTGTGCAGCTTGTGCCGCAGGCTGAGCACCAGCGATTTCTGGAGGATCTCCACCACCACCGAAATCGATTGCTTCCTGGTAGTAGTTATCCCATCTTGTAGGCATATGTCTTTCAACATATGACTCGGTAAATGTTTTATGATCGATAAAATCATCTGATGGTTTGGATGCAGATTTCATTTCGAAATTAGCTTCCTTAGAGTCAACAACATCCATGTCTGCAGATTTTGCAGAAACACCAGATTTGTTGTTCTTCATATTAGCAGCAATGCCGAAGAATACTTCTTCACCAGAAGATGAGATCTTGAAACGAATGACGATCTTGTAGAGATTGGATTGTTCACGAGGAATGAATACTGCATTAGGTGTTATAACATCCCATACATTTCCATCTTTCGGAATTGTAACATTCTTTGATTTTGCACAATCAAGAATTACATCACGTGCATCTGTGATTTTTGCATAATCGAAGAACTTTGCAGCTTCAAGCTGTTTCTTAAGGATTCTCTCTTTCTTTACCTGGTACAAAATAGGCAATGTTGCAGAAAATTCTTCACCGCCGTTTTCACGGAGTTTGCCGAAGTTAAGATGTATCTTCCATACGACAGATGGATCTGATGCTTTAATTTCACCAAATCCAAACAGACCTTCCTGAACAATAGTTTCCATGTACTCGTTGTACAGTTTGACCTGTGTTTCAGCCACACGATTAAGATAGTTATCATAACTTTCACGTGGCAACTGAGATGTTGATGCATATGCTTCAGCATAGAAGTCTGAGAAATTCCTCAGGTCATTGTAGTATGCTTCCTGAAGAGCAGCATCTCCGGGAATATCAGACATACGTGAATCAACCATACAGAATTCAACAGTGTCGATTTCGATATCGTCCTCCAATGGAATCGATATAGGACTTCTGACAGCACTATGATCCATAGTACCAGATTCGGATAAATCACCAAGTTCATCCAGAACATGTGCAGCTTCAACGAACATGCTGTCGTCGAGTTCATCTACTGGTGTATTAGACTCTGCAAAGATGCCTTCTTTGGCAAGCTGTTCTCTTACGTACTTAAGCATTTAAATTCACACTCACTTTCATTATTATAGTAAGAAACCAAAGGTTTCCAAAAAGATATCGGAAATCATTTCTGTAGGCATTTCAACGATGCCTATATCTGTGATATCCAGATCGCCGACAACTTCAACACCGTTGATCGAAGGTTTATTAGTGACATCATTTTTGTAATCCATAGAAACACTCCCAACGTTAGATTTAAGATTTAGCCCTATGGTGGACTATTAATATCGAGTTTACCCATTACATTTGTAACTATATATAGATTTTATTTTTTCACATTTATATCATTATTTCGAAGAACAGACTGGTACTGTTTTAATTTATCACAAGGAGGAAATTAAGAATGGAGTCTAATGTAGTTATAGATGAATACATTGAACATACCGTCGATGTTTACATGCGAATGTATCCAGATTCTAATGAATCACAGGTACGACAGTTAGTGACCAAAAAGATTGAAGAAAGTTTGGTTGATATACCATGTACATTACACAATGACACATATCATGAATATGTTGATACTACTATACTGGATACATTCAAATGGTTGGCAATCCGAAAACCAATTATTTCTGGTAACGGTACATTCTTTAAACAGCACAAAGAATATACAGCTCCAACGACCAAAGTATTGGAAACATGGTTGACGAAACGTGATAAGTTAAAGAATATCATGTTTTCATTCCCAAAAGGCAGTATTGATTACAACAATTACAATACTGGACAGAACAACCAAAAGGTTATATGTAATGCGGAATATGGCGAAGCCGGATCCAAGTTATCAACATCATATTCAGTATATCTTCCAGCGTCAACAACTGGAAGTGCAAAAAATCTTACAACAACTTTGATTTGTTTGTTAGAGTTATTTGTATCAAATGATGATGGATACATTATAATGAAAGATATCAATGAAATGATGGATTTCATATTTAATGTGTTGAATGATACTGAAGAACGTCCATATCGAGTTACGAAATATTTCACATCAGAACGTGTTGCCAAACGTTTATTCGGTATGATTCGTCGTAAGAATGATGATGATTACGAAGTATTATTCAAGTATGTATGCTCATTGACAGAAGACGAGAAATCCAAATTAATGTTGGCATCAAATCTGAAATTGTTACTGAGTGAATTCTTATCAGAAGAAATGTACACTATTGGTACATATCTCAAACAACATATCGTTGATTTTGATAATTGTAACACAGAGTCATTACAGCTTGCGGGTTTTGGTGTAACACCACCGGAAGCAGTAAATAATTTGTATGAACGTGTATCGTTGATCGTACGCGATTCATGCATATATCCATTCATCCCAAACGATGTTGAAGCTCGTGCAGATAATGCAATGCGTGATTTGGTATGTGTTGTTGACACTGATTCATTGATATTGCATTATCCAAAATTAATAAATGAATTCCAAACAGACACAGGTAATTTCAAAATGAGTTGTATTTGTGCCGCAGGTTTTGGTACTTATTTATTTGCCAACACGGTTGTCCCCAAGTACATCGACTACTTCACATTGAATGTTGGTATAGTTGATAAATATTACCGTGACAAAATATTGTTCAAGAATGAATTCTCATTCTTCATGATGATATTATTCCAGAAGAAGATGTATCTCGATTCGATGTTTGTCCAGGAAGGCAATCCAAGAAACATCCATGAGATTGATGCAAAAGGTGTTTCATTCAAGAAACGTGATACTGCAGACTTTTTGTCACCAATGATTCTTAATCTGTGTGACCAACATCTTATATCATCAGACGAATTGAAGATTGATAATATCATAAACGAATATATCCGTATTCATTCTGATATTGTTCGTCGTGTTCCATACGATGTATCATTGTACACAAAACAGAGTGTCAAAGGAGAGGATGCATATGATGCATCTAAAACATTACCAATACAGATGCGTGGTTCAATGATATGGAATGAAATTATGTCAACAGAACAGATATTACCACTCGATCGTGCATACATCATTTGGTTATCATACGAATTGTTGGAACATGGAACCAATCCACGAACACGCCGTTTATTGGAGATATGTAGAAGACGTTCACCAAAGGAAGCATGCATATGTATTCCAGAATCATATAAACGTATACCCGATTGGATATCATGTGGTATTGACCCAGAATACAATGCAGACAAATTGTTAGCACCATTTAAACAACTTCTGAATGTGTTCCATGTGTATCTGCCAGAAAACCGTGGATCATTTAAATGCACAAAAATGTTATCAATATAAGAAAGGATGATTACCAATGATGACAGAAATTTATTATTGGATTGAAAGTCGTACGGGTGTTTCGTACGACTTCAACCAGGAACTCATCGAGATGTCAAAGAATGTTATATTCTTTGAACCTGAAGAATTCCAGATTGATTACCAACAGATCAAAAATGAACTGTCTGACTGCTGCAGAGCAATCAACGAATATCGTGACCAGATACCGGATGATCTGCCTAGGTACGATGAAATGAAACGTTTGTTTGTTGCAACAGTTCTTGACGGAGTGACGACTGTGGTCAATGATGTCTTAACAAAACTCAACATCAAAAACACAACATTCAATTCGATGTATGAATTGGATAACACCGTAAGTTTGTTGTGTGAGTTGTGTGATTTGTTCAGATATAATTCTTTAGAGGATATCATGAACAATGGTTTGTTTGACAGACTCAATGCAGAAAACGATAATGCGTATACTGATACGCTGGAAATCGTTTCATCTGATATCACAAACATGTATTATGTTTATGATTCGATTGTATCTGAATCCGAAGAATAAACATTTTATATTTATATAATTACGATGATGGAGAAACTATTATATACTTCACATCGAATAATAAGAAAGGCGTGATTTTATGCTTACTAGCAACAATGGAAATTACAATCCAAACTTCAACAATGGTAACTCCAATAATGGAGAACCCAAACAGAGGACAAACTTCCCTCTCGGAAAGTTCAAAACTGTAGATGGTCGTCTTGATGCAGGTATCTGGGTCAGTCAGTATGGTATCGTTGCCAAGATGGTAATCAGACAGCAGTGTGGAAAGGATCCTTCAACAAATGCTCCTATATACGAGAACAAGGCTCCGATGGAACTTCCTCAGGCACTGTTTGATCGTGAGAAGATGAACTTGTTCATCAGACTTGTTGAGTCAAATGATTACCAGAATCTCAATTTCCAGATTCCCGGTAATACAACAACAACTGTTGTATCTGAAGGAAACAACATCAAGATCACAATCACAAACACCAAAACAAACGACACACGTTCAATCACATTTGAAGGATTTACAAACAACGGCAAGACCTTCAATGCGCAGATGTACACACTCGTCAACTGGTTCAAGATGGTCTATAAGAAAGCATTGACCCAGAGACTTGATGACGCTGATTTCAATATTTCATCCGATTCCAGTTCAGATGAAGATACACCATTCTGATGGTTGATCTCAGATTTCTGGGTAAGGAAGGATTGATAATAGAATACACCGACATTGTATCATTGGTTGGGTATAATATTATCAAGTATTTGAAATCAAATAATATCAATAATGACGTAGTCCAGAGGATGTCCGATGAAGACATCCTCTCGGCATATGTCAATCGTGAAACATTCGATATATCAAAATGGATTAAAACCACATTCGATATCGATTGTAACATCGATGATTATAATGATTCAATCCTGGCATTTAAACCGAACAACGTTTATGCATACAAGATGTTCACCCAGGCATCAAAAGAAAAAATGCATAACTTATATATTTATTCAGAAAAATATTCTAAAATAATCGAAGGATATACAGAAGCTTTTAATATACCAGAATTGAAATATGTGTATGGGGATATAATCCCCATATTAAACAAACAACCTAATTCCACATTAACGACATCGAATCCCGAAACATTGAAACGTTGTGTTGATGTTACTGCACCAACATTGATAACAATTGTTGATGATTTTATGTATGTTTCCGAAATCATAAAATCCAAGATTCATGATAAGATGCGTGGTACGAATAAGATTGTTATGTTTACATCTATTTCGGATAACGGTATTTAATAAAATTTTAGAAAGAGGTGGATTGAATGGCAAATGAGCCGATCATTAACAAAACGGAACTATATACTTTTGACCCAAACAAATCGGATGAATATGTATATAATGTAAAGCATGGTACAGAATATCCGTATAATGGTTTGCCAACCGGTATGCATGGTAGAAAGTATAAAAAGACCCGTTTTATCAGATGGGAGCCAAAACCCGAAGACATCGTGATGCGTCATTTTGGTTCACAAATCATTGTGAATTTTACCGCATTATTTCCGAACGGTGTGATTGATCCAAACTTACAGATTTTCAAATTACGTAGCAAACGATGTGATTTACAAAATCTGATATGCGAGCAGATCAATTTCTTTACGGCATTATATGATCCAGATAATGATTTACTGACATCAATGTTGATGGCAAAGTATGTCACTGACTCTCAGGATTATACAATGGCAACATTTGATGAATACTCTGACAAACTGATATCAATATTATTTCCTCCAAGGACATTGGACAAGATTCGTCTGATGATTGAAGAAAATGATGTTGGTGATGATACGATTGGTTTGTTCCATGTTGATTTCTTAAAGGATGCATTCACATTATCATTCATCATGAAAGTAATGCATATCTTCATTGAACATTTCATCATATCAACTGGCAACTCGCCAAAAACGTTATTCGAATCTTTTGCAAAGGCGTATACAAAAGTAATGAATATTCTTAATCCAAGAATGTATCGTGTATTGTATGAATATGTACAAAGATCAGTCAACCAGTGTATTACATCAAATTCCAACATTGTCGAAATGCAAGCAGTTGAAGGCGTAACTGCACCGACAATCGCACAATCGATTATGAGAAAATCTTTGCTGTGTGATGGTTTGATTAAACTCACATTTGCATCAGAATGGGATTCATATTTGAAACGTCCGGTTCATTCGTGTGTTGGTTTAATCAAAGCAATCGTTGGTCATGCAACGAATGTAATCCGCAAGGTTCAATTGCGTTTCACATATATTTCAGTGGATGATGTATCTCAGTTACAATCTGAAAACATTTCATCATCTTCACCAATATCGATGCAGCGTTCATTTAATCCAGGTGAATTCTCGTGTATCAGAACTGACCTTAATATTATAATTGGTCATGCCGCATTGGAAACTGATCTGGCACCGCTGGATTTCTATCTGGAACATTTACCCAAAATGAACGAACTGGCAACGATGCTGATTCATATTGTATTATACAATAAATTCCATTCATCTATTTCCCTGTCAACCATATCGGTTAAACAACGTTACATATTACTTCTGTATGTCCGTAGTATGATAATGAAGATATATAATCTCTCAGAAGAGGAAACTGTATCCAATGATTTAATCAATCTCATCATGGGTAAAGTTTCATCCGAATCATCTAAAACATTATCACCAAAAGACATTCAGAATGTGAAAAAGTACGTTAACAACGATGGTACCATAAACAATTATCTGTTGTCAGAAGCTTCTGGTGATGAGTTATCTGACGCGGTAATGCATGCGGTATTATCATCATACACAATTGTCAATCATAACGACGCTGATTCATTAGGTGCCGAGTTGTTCTATGAACCTTATCTGATGACAACACGTGTGATTGACATGATCACAGAATTATTCGCATCATTTTAAGGGGGAATCAAGATGAAGGGTGTACGTTACAATATGGAAGCCGAGTATTGCAGAGATAAGATACTTCATACCGGTTTCGATATTCCAAAAGAAAGCTATGGACAGATAAATGTTAATAGCTTAATAAATGCTTCCGAGTTTACAGATTCAGAGTTTTCATGTGACTGTGGAAGCTACATAGGCAGAGATTTACTTGGACAGATATGTCCACATTGTAGATCTGAAATAACTTTAAGATCTCTCAACTTCAGTAAGACTGGATGGCTTGACATATATCCTCACCATGTCATCACACCAGTTTATTACAATATCCTTAAACGTGTTTTAGGAAACAATTTCCTCAGATTTATACTTGGTGACTACAAGAATACTAAACCTGTAGATTATACTGATGAGGAAGAAGAAAATAAAGAAGAACAGAAGGAAGAACCTAAGAAACGTAAAGGACGTGTGTCTGCTGATGATATCAAAAACATCATTCAGAAGATACCAAAGAACAAGCTTCAGTATCAGGGAATCGGTCATGATGGTTTTTATGATATATTCGAAGAGATAGTTCTTTCATGCAAAACCAAAAACAATGTTGAAGATATCGAAATGATACTCGGTGAAAAGAGTCTGGTATTTACCTCTAAGATACCAGTGTATTCCACTGCATTTCGTCCTGTATCTAAAACATCTGAATCATTCTTCTATCCAAAGATAAATCGTTTCTATGCACAGATGTGTGCAGTTACATGTTCACTCGATGATATGTATCTGAAAGAAGAACAGATCAACGCATTGAATTGTTTCCAGAAATATTGGATAGAAGCAGCTGATCATCTTATAAGTAATGAAATGGCTGAAAAGAGTGGTCTTGTGCGTTCCGAGATAGTCGGTGGTACATTTGAATTTTCATCACGTGCGATGATCATATTGGATACAACACTTGCAGCAGATCAGATTGATCTTCCATTCCCGATGTTGATGACATTGATGAAGTTTAAGGTAACCCACAGATTACACACAAGATACAATCTTACACTTGAACAAGCATACCTGATGGTCAACAATAATCAGTGTCCTGAAATTGTTGATGAAATTCTCCAGGAGCTTGTTGACGAAGGTATCTGGCTCATGATGATACGAGAACCCACAAACAATATCGCTTCGAATTGTTTGGTGAAAGTGCGTGCGTTCAAACATGACGATGATACCATTAGTGTCAGTGAACCAGTCTTGGATGGTCTCAATGCAGATTTCGATGGTGATCAGCTGAACCAGTTCGTTATACCAAACGAGTTGCTGAAATATTGGTGGCAGTTCCATTTGTCCTGTTTTGCAAATCCTGTAAAGGATGAAATCCAGATCAGAACAAAAGAATGGTCAGCTGTATGCACAGCATTAATAACTTCATAAATGTAAGAATATTACCCCGGATATCCGGGGTAATATTTTTTGCTAGAATATCAATATTCCATATATATATTATTAATATGAAGAAAGAATAAAATATTCAATCTTCAGTATAAATTCATTCTTTTACGCTTTTGAAAGGAGCGATCATTATGTTAAGAAAGAATCTTGAAGTATTAGGAATCAAAGAAATAAAGACATACAACGGCGGCAAAATCACCGCCACAAACGGAATGAGCAAGGAATCTGCGAAAGCTCAGAGCACACCGACCACACAACACTGCACGGCCGTCTTCGTAGACGGCCATACAGAGCAACTACGCAAATGCGAAATAGTTGCAAAAGCAATCGAGGTTTCAGCTAAAGAAAAGAAATCAAAGCTGAAGTCTAATCTTCACAAAATAATAGATAAAATCTGATGAAAGAAAAAGAAATCACACCCATCGCGGGTGTGATTTTTTTGTTGAAAAACGAATCCGTAAACTTTTATAAAGAGGAGGCATATGTATGAGTCGTCCAATTAATTACAATGATTGGTTCTATAAGTATCATAAGTACGTTAAAGGAAACCGCGATGGTTTAATCACATACAATGATACCAAGTGGAAAACCATCAACGACCGTTTGTTACCATTAACGAAGATGCAATCATCATTGATTGATGAACAACCATATGCAGTGGTTGGTAATAAATATGGTGTTGATAAATTATTGAATCTCATGCAAGATTCCAATTACACATTTAACGATATAAATGATGCATTGGTTGATGCATATCGTATAAATTATAAAAATGCCATGAGTAAAATGGTTGTAAATACCCATGCGGTCATATGTTCATTTACCAATAAAGATAGTAAGAATGTTCGATATGATTCATTGTCGAATTATTACATAATCGATGTTCCATATGACCAGATGCATTTTGGTGAACGTGATGAATTCATTCGTCAACGTTTACAACAGATGCATGTTAAATCAACCGATGTGTGGATTCATATTAACGATTTGAATACAATTCCAATATATAAAGAAATATTGGAATTCTCGATAATGATAACCATGAATGGTTACATATGCAATGACATCATGGTTGCATTTGATGACAAAGGAATGATGTTTAAAGCACGTTGGAAACATTCAACCAATTTTGAATGTATTGTGTATAAACTTGATACATCGAATGTTTACACATTTGACATTCCCACAAATAAACTGACGGGATCAAATATCAACATTGCATGGAAAGATGTTGGTGATAAACATGAACGTGAAAATGTTACAACACGTGGTATTGTTGACATGTATTATCCGGAGTTCACATCATCAATGACTGTTCCTGGTAATATATGTTATATTGACTCCTTAGGTATACATATTCCAAACATTCAGAATGCCACAAGTGAAATGATTACAACAACTGGTCTTAGTAGCATTCGTTTTGTTGTATACGAATTAAAGTATTTTTTTGAAATACCAAATGTGTATCCGGCAATGAATTACTATGACATGATGGAACGTAATCGTGTTAAATATAACAATGATAACATTGGTGTTGATGGTGATTCTGTATATGCAAAACATACAACTATCGATTACACGGTTCATATATCAACACCACCAATTGTAATCGATCGTGATTCATCACGTTCATATCAAACGATGTTGGATATGTTGACAAATGAAACAACGATGAAATCGTATGTTTCCACAATTGATTCCATTGGTAATATGTTAAAAATGATCAATGATTCAACATCACAGATTGAAATCGACAATACCATTGTTCGTCCATTGGAACAAATGTATCCTGCCATGTTGAGTTGCCGTTCAACATATTTGAAGTTTGCAACATTGACAACAATGGTTGATCAAAGTATGATAAATCTGTTTGATAAAATATGCAATGATGTTAAAACATTATACGATGTAAGAAATGATCGTGCAATGTTGAAACAAACACAACCCGACATCTTCTTTGGTTCATCATACAAAGATTCCGTTGAACGCATATACAATGTATTGAACAATGAAATGTTTTCAACAATGCGGTCGTTTAATGTAATAACACAAAACTTTGTTACACCGGAACCTGCAACACGTTTTAATCGTCCGGTGTCAGAACAATGTTTCATTACGATGCGATATGATGCTGATTCAGATGTGTGGTTGTTCTGTAATCCAAAGATCAAACATTTCAACGGTATCCAGAATGCATTCTACATCAATTCTGGAATCACTGGTAAAGAAATATTCAAATTCTTTGTATTATATACAGACACCGAATCCACTGGTGAAAAATACATTGAACCAATGACCGAATCACAAATATTTGATTTTGATATCTTTTGTGATGAAATGATGAAGTATCAATCGTATGTCAGATATTGGAGTGTTGAAAACAAACTGATGAAATTATCTGATATCATGTTCAATGAATATGATGGTACAACATGTGTGAATGTAATGTCAAAGATGTTGAAACATAAAATCGGTAATGATTTGGTTTCTGTATATCCTTCTGATATTAATTATGAAGCATCGGGTATATCAACACTTGGTGATGCAGTTGAGGATGCATTGGAATCACCGTTCACAATCAATTATCTGTTTTATACATTAAACCAGTTCTACAATAAAGATGATATGTTTTTATCATATTTCTTGTATCGTCTGACACATAATAACTATTCTGAACGTTACATTGATATTGACATCTCAGATGTATTGAATACAAATAATGCATATGATGTTAACTATTCTTATTTCTGGACTGCTCCTGATACAATATTAACATCAACTTCGGCATTGCGTGATGGTGATAATGTTTATCAAACATTGCCATTCGTTGTCAATGGAAATGGTTCAATATCAAATAATCCATATCGTTACATATTCAATGAATGTGGTTCCAAAGCGTACTTGATTGAGAATAATGAAATCAATGAAATGTTTTATCTTGACTATGTCGACCCAACATATCAACATGCATTCAAAAACATTTATCACAATGATATTGAAGTTGCACGTTTGTTGACACATTATATGTCAATGGTTCACGATTATATGTCATCGATAATGACCAATTATCAACAATCATTCAACATGACGAAATTGTTGACAACATTTGAACAACGTATCCATACAACCGTAACCAACATGACACCATATGTTTCTGATACTGTTGAATATTCACATCAGGATACATTCAATTTGGTGAAACGTTTATTCGGTGAAAATTATATAACAACAAACATGATTTATACATCCATTGATGATATAATTCTAAAATTGAAATCAATGTTAATTGTAAACATGAATGGACGAAATATATCATTATATACATTCATCCAAGATTTCAATGGATTGTTGAAACGAATCTATCACAATTACGGTTATAAAGATTATGCAGCTCCACGTGCACGTAAACTTTATATGCATCTGAAAAAGATAAACTTGACAATGAATCTTTACGAGTTTGGTGGATGGTTGTCCAACATTGACATTTTGTTCATTAACAACATCAGCAAGTATGTTGGAAATAATACATTATATCCCGATATCGATTTTACTCAATACATCAATATATTCAATTATATTTACGATAATGCAATCACATGGATCAACGATTTATCCGATGCATTTACATATTTGAATAATCAATACAATATTCAAATAAATGATATACGTCGTTTTGTGTTTGACATTGTAAATAATTACATCTTCGACATGTATCGAATGAATGTTTCGTTTGTTCCTAATGAATACGACAATAAACCGTTGTATGCAAAAATCACGTTGCCATCATCGGCACATACCACACATCCAGTAACATCACAATCAACAAACAATGTTGAATTGATATTGTATCCGAAGTATCAACTTAAAGGAACAAAATACGAAATCATATCGTTGATTCCAATATGTGAATACACATTCTTTGATGATACTCCAATTGATAATGTGAATGTTGATATAATTACAACAAATGGAACAGTTCAAACGACGGCGAATTTAACATTCATTCGTGTTGGTTCATCGGCGGATGATATCGATACATTTAAACTGATCAACAGTTTATATGATACAAAGGTTGATGTCCAAAATGTTCATGAAACTTTCCAAGTTGTAAACAACCGTATCATTGACAGTAAATATACTGACATGCATTATGAATTATTGATTGGAAATAAATTTGCACAACTGTCACATACTCCAGAATTGATACTTGATAGAAATACCAAGTTACCTGGATCAATTGACCGTATCTATGCAAACAATGAAATGATTAATTCATTTGCAATTGAATCATATGGCGGACACCACACACATTCAATGTATTTCAAACCGTCACAAATAATGCATTTACCGATCAACGATAATGTGATTGAATCTGTTTACGGTCCATTTGCCGTTGGACAAAAAATTTATCTTGAAACTGCGGATAATGAATACCGTTTTCCTGCAACAATAACAACAATCGATCATTCACAATCACGTGGTTTCTTGGAAGCAACAGTTGACAAAGATTCAGAATGGTTCGAAATCAATGACATAACAAAAATCGAGGATTATTTGTTTAATGAAATTGAGTGTCATGTCATTCCCGACAATGTATCAAATTTCTTGAATGAATATAATAACCCGAATACGGAATCATATAATATCATTGATTTGAATGATCTTGGATATGAAGAACAGTATCGTTTCCCTGGAGATCCAATCTTTGTTCAAAACAATGCAAATTATGTTTATTCACGTTTGAATTGGATTATTGATGACAACATCGATAATCGTTTCATTGATGATGAACACAAACAGTACCAGTTTAAATACATCGGTGAATATCAAATGTATGATGCTGATGTTCCAATGATGCCGGTATGTGATGGTGTGGACAATTATTATGATTCATTACGTTATCTCACAGATGCAGAATGGTTAAACATCAATAATGAAAATCCATTGAAACTAACCATCAATTCAATTGGTTCTGAACACGAAGTTCGTATGTCAATACATGGTACTCATCGTGATAAAAATGTCATCAAAATGACCGGACCAGATGTTGAATATTCAATGGATAATCGAACAATATACATGGTGTTTAAACGTGTCGATGGTGTTCCATTGTCAATTGATCCCGACCGTGGATATGCATTACCATCATCCATTTTGGGAACATCGATCAGTACAGATCCTAATGATCCAGTATTCATGATTGGTGTATATAACCAGGACGATACAAACTTTGATAAACTGATGTTCTATGGTGGTTGTAGTGAACCATCAAATGCATGGGAACATTCAATCATATCAGATGTTGATGCAACTGAATATCATGTTGTATGTTTAACAAACGTACATGATGAAACTGCGGATACACGATATGTATCCATGTATATTGATGGTGTTAAAATCGGTACACTTGAACACAACTATCCATTCATAAATTGGTTGGGTTTAGGACAACTGGTTACATCTGGATACGGTGCACAATATGTCATCTTTGGTGATACGGGAACATTGTGTGTGAAATTCATATCAACTGTTAATGGCGTTCATACAGATGAAGAGATTGTGGAGAATTCAGATTGGTTATATGAAAGATACATCGATCCTACAACAATGCAAACACATCCAATATATGATTCATTCCGAGTTAATATGATTAATCACAACATCAATCCGTTGACATTAAGTGAGATGTATCCGATACTGCGTACAGAACCAGATGACCATGATATATGGGATGGTGAAATTGCAGTATTCGAAAGTCGCATCGAAGTTGCAAATGTTAACATTGAACGTTATGAGAGATTGAAAGAACAATACACCCGTGACATGGAAGCTGCAACCACCAGATATGACAAAGATTATTTCTATCGCAAGATCGAAGATTGTGATCAGAAATTGTTATATTGGAACAGATACATTGAACGTATGAAATACCATATCAGAAATTTAGAAAATCCGACGACATGGTATAATGTTGGATCATATAATGCTGCATTGGTTTATATCAACAATGGAAAAGCAAAATGTGTTTCAAACAGTTTTGTTGAATGTGTTACCGACATACCATATACCGATGAACTTGAATTGTACATGTATGATTATCAGAATCATGAATGGATTCAACCATCTGATTATACAGTAACGACAAACATCGTTGACGGTGTCAGATTCGATAACCCAGATGATTTTGCAACAAACAACGTTTTGCATTCAATCGATGTTGAATTGTTGACCGCGCATGTCACACAAAAATTGTTGGTATATATTGGATTCAAAAAGTCTGACATGTTTACCGGCATACCACATAATACAAACATATGCAATGTTCGTTTCAAACCATTGTTGTCAATCAATCGTAATATTGATAATGATATTTATTCCGATATAAATGTGAGAAAACATTTTGATGGATATGAATATTATAAATACACCGAAGACAATTTACCGAATGACATTGATCGTGCGGATATTCTCGAAGGCTTCATGGTTGAACGTCCTGAGAAGAATGGTAAATATACTGCAAATCCAGTATACCGTTTCCGTGACATCATGATCAACAATAAACCATATTCAGCATTCGACTTTTATGTACCAATCGCATTTCCTGATATTGATACAACCGAATCATCAGATGTAAATACATATTCATGTGTAGTAAATGTTCCAGTTGATTCGTATCAACCAAATACAAAGATGACATTGATATGTGTTGAATCGGATAAATATAATGGTAATGTATCATCATTGTCATTCGAAGCACTTTCGGGTCCAGATGATACACAATCATTCACAATAACAAAATCATCAATACTTCATCTTGCATCCGGTAGTTATATTTGCACTGTCGCAAATTCTTTGTCAGCATACAAAAGTTGCGGTGGTTTAGTAACAGTCAATGTTACAAAAACCGAAAAAGATGAATTGAAGTGTGGTAATTGGGTTAAATTAAACGATCCTAAATATCATATTATACCAAACAAATTCATTGTTGTTTGCCCAACCGAAGGTGGTTTCCCGTATAATGTGATAATAAAAAATACATATTATAATGATCAAGGTAAATGGTTGAATCCTGACAACTCACAAGAGGATGATCCATACCAGTATTATTATGATACGAATAAACACGTTCGTTACCCAATATCAGACACACGTCATTCCGATTATCTCACGCGTCTTGCAATTAATACAAATAAGAATCCAAATATTGAACTCATTAAAGCACCATACATTGGAATCTGTAGATACTCGTTGAATGTTATACCGGAAAATGGTATAATTAATATGAGTGGTTATCTGCCAACACCGTTAACCAGAGATCGTTATGAATTCTGGGTGAATGGTAGGTGTATCTCAGATGACAAATCATTACACATATTATCACCAACATCCATCCAATTATGTAATCTCAATTCATTACGTAACTTCGAATGTATTGAATTGGTTGATGATATGGATCGTTCTGATGTGTTACCCCAGGGCAACGTTTACATTGATTTGTATGGAAACTATTATCACACCAACGATTATTTGTCATTCATGCAAATGATGTTAAACAACTCACACATCATTGAACAACGAATTGATTACATGTTCTACAATTTACAACACGATTCAATATATGAAAACACTGATCATATTATTACCAATCCAAATAACCATGATGACGAACCTAACATACTTGACACACTCATATTGAATGAGACAAATGATTATCGTCAGATGATTCATTTACCAACGATCAATGGTGTTACATTATACAATCTTTCAATCAAAGATTTGGGTATACATGAATTGGATAATAAACAGATTCTGAAGATGTATGATAAGATATGGAGACATGAAGCAATCACGAATCCATATATTCCATTACATCATAAATCAGACATACTGAATATTCCAATAATAAAATATACCAAGGATGAAACCGATGATTGTTATCGTATCACTGTTGCAGGTCAGTATGATGGTTTCTTCACGATTTACATATCATCTGCAGAAGATGGTGAAATCGATGATACATCAAACACAATCCAAATCATACCAATCGTAAATTGTGGTATTGAAATAACTCTTTCCGGTATTGAAAAATACAAGAAAAAATATGTTCATACTACAACATATTCAACTCCAGTAAAATTAAATTAACACAATTGGATCCTCCCCATTATGGGGAGGATCTTTGTGTTTTTTGGAGACAAGAATACACCAACCACATGACGGCATTGTGATCAGTATTTAATACATTGGCATGTATTTATCACGTTGTCCCTTTGTTGGCAACTTTAATAGCTGCCATTATCTGTGCTTCCTTCATCGCCGCATCCGCATTTACCAATACTTCATTTGTGTTAAACGAAGTATCAAACTTGAATTCCGGTTTCGACGATAATGCCGTCAGGAATTTCGTCGTTGCTGTTGTGAGTGTGTGATTGAGTTTACTCTCATTCTGTTTATGGATATAATTAATTATATCCGAAGTTTTGTATGGAACCATTTTTGTTCCGTCGAATTTCATGCCGCTCTTGTAACTCTTTAACAGTTCATTGACTACACCCACTTTTGGTGTGTTACTTTTGGCAACTGGCATAAATCTATCGTACAACGACTTATGTGAATTCTTCAGAATATGATTAATTGGAGTATCATATCCTGATGCCGCAAGATTCTGCATACTATCAACTTCACTTTCTGTGAAATCAATACCATGTACCCATGCAACTTCGTCATCTTTGTTGCGGACCTTGTTGGATTTGTCAATGGTCTGTTCTTCAATGATGGTTTCACCATTGAAGATTGCCTTCAATGTCACAGGATCCTTGATCGGCGTATGATAATCCATAAACAATACCGGAACGATTACATTGAGCTTTATTGTTCCATTATTAAATGCTCTGTAATATTCCTGCTTGGACATCCATGAATAATTTCGAGAATCATATTCCACGATGTCCAGAATTGTTTTCATGGCATTGCGCCAATCATCTGCATGATAATAACATCTCCTGAGTTTGGACTTCCTCCTTATGAGAATATTCAATTCTTTATCCTCATTGAGTTTGTCTTCAGGAATGTTGTAGTCCGAGATCGCAGAACGAACCCATGAAGAAGACATTTCTTCTCTCAGTTTTTTGGATTGTTCCTCTGTAAGAGTGAAATATGCCACATCTTCACGAGCTGCTTTCCTCTTAGATTCTTTAGCCTTTTGACGTAACTGAGTTGCATCGTTGACTATTGTCTCCAGATCTTCTTCATCTGCGTCTTCGTCAATCGAGGATGCGAGTTCACGCATCCTGATTTCGATTTCTTTGAATGTGAGATCATCGACCTGTGGCATAATGCCTCGCGACATTTTGTCAATGAAATCATCCAGTCGGTCAACTGGATTTTCATATTTATATTCGGACATTTCGTTTAACCTCCTAACTTCGAAATGTCTCTGAGTGACATGCTGTCGATATTGTTTTCAATGATCTCTTTAACCTGGGCTTTTATATCATCAGGAAGATCATTGATCTTTGAATTCATCAGAAGCTCAACACCAAGATTTCTTATTTCACTTACCAGATTAGATGTTGATGTTGTACTTGTTTTAGCAGTAGTGGTAGTTGTGGTAGCGACGGTAGTAGTAGGTTTAACTCTTCCACCATGAGGTGGAGTCAGGGTATACTTTTTACCAGTTGATGTACTGGTGATTGTATAGCCTTCTCTAGTGAAATACTGATCAGATATTTCAGAATGCCTCTTTTTATTTATGATTACCTGAAGAGTGGTTTTGGAGATGCCAAATTTTTTGACGATATCATTTCTGGCAACTCCTTCAGAAATCCCTTTGCATATCTTACGAATAACATCATCTGAGTAACGGCGATAACTGTTGCTCTTTTTGGTTTCCGGTTCTTTCACCTTTTCAGGTTCAGCTTTCTTTTCAGCAGGTTTTGTTTCCGGTTCTGCCTTCTTTTCGGGTTCTGAGTCGGGAATTATTGAAACTCTCTCAGGTTCCCTAACACCTTTAGGTACATTCCCGAAAGTGCTCTCATTAAAGTAAGAATCAGATATCGCCTTGAATATCTTCTTCTCTTTGATGCGTATTATCAATCCTACGGGTGTGGATGTCTCCTGGGATACTGTTACTACGTCTCCCTTGGTTGATACGAGACGTTTGCAAATCTTGCGAACGTCTTCTACGCGCAGAGTGTCGTTTGCTTTCATGGTTATTTTCCTCCTTATTATTTTAACTTCGCTGCGATTTTAATTGCAGTTTCTTTTGAACCACAGTCGATTATCCAATTGGACATTGACATGTCATGAAATGGTGGATTACCACTCCATGATGGATTGAAACTGTAACCATTCACAGCTTTTAGTTTATATCGATTACCGCATTTTCTTGCGACAACCTTGCAGTCATATATATCGATGAACGAACCGTAAGGTGCTTTTGTATCTAAGAACATTACGTCATTTTCGATATAATTATTTTCAGACACCTCTCTGAGTGCTCTCATTGTGTAGGTATCTGATATAATGGTTGAACGAATTATTTGTCTTGCAACGTTCACTGCAATTTCAAAACATTTGTCACGCTCCTTTTCTGTTGCATTCCAATCCGGATTAAATGCCGCGATTGAAACACATAGTTGTGATCTGAATCTACGAGAGTCACAATCGTGGCGATCGATATCTCGTATGAGTGAAGTTGTTTTGTGGTAAAGTGTTGAACCAAATCGATCCCACAATAAACCGATGGCCGCACGTAACTCCTTGGGTGTTACTGACCGCGGAGCTATTTGATGATGATCGAAATAATTCTCACCATCATATTTCATGCCGATATCACATACGAGTGTATCATAACCGTACTTTTCAATATCAGCATTTCGTGGTATACGACGGACTGTGATATCTTCCTTGTAGCATTCTTTTAATAATGCCACACAAAAGACATCATCTGCATGAAACTGTCCATCATGCACCACGATTTTTGAAATGTGGTCCGGAATATCCAATACTTTTGGAATCTTATCCACATCGACCAATTCCTTAATTGTCATATCATGACCTCCTTTCTGGATAAAGAATAATAATATTTTTCCATAAAATTTTTAGATTCTTTTCTTTATCCACTTAAATAATATATATATCGAAATAAAAAATAATCGATATAAATATATGTCCGAACCCAACGATAAAATTACATTATGAAAGGAAGTGCCTATATGGGAGGTAACATTATATTTGATGAACGTTCAACAATCGATGGTCAGTTGTATAAATATGATGAAGTGTTGCATAATCGAATCAATAAATATACTGGTGATGGTCGTACGATTGTTACTTATTTCAGTATCAATGATGATCGAACTACGGACTCATTTGGTTTGAATGATGCATATCAGATATTAGGATCAGATTCACCATTCAGATATAATCGAATTGATGATTTTCCATTGTTGGGTTTTTCACCATTACAACCAGAAGACACACAAACATCCACAACAACAGTACGAAATTACAATCTCCAAGGAGAAGCATTTGTCATTCCTGGAACAGTTCAACCAAAAGAAAATGATTTCTTCATCGTACGCCAAATAAACATGAACCATTTGTTCCGTGTATCTGCAGTCGGTCAGGATGGATTAAACACTGATGGTTCATATAAAATATCATATGAATTGTTTTCGACAAATCCCCAAGAAATTGAATGGGTTTACAAACAGACTGTATCAAAGTTTAAAACGGATTTACAAACAATTGGTGGTCATGATTTGACTCCTGTAATTGGTGTTGAAGATTATGAACATCGATCACGTTTGATTCGAATGGTAAATGATATGGTTGATAATTACATTGCACGATTCTATGATAAACGCCACAACTGTTTGATCTATCGTGGTAATGGTGAAGCAATCTTTGATCCTTGTGGAAACAAATTCATGGCGAAACATGGTTTGTTGATAAATGATAATGCATATGGTAATATCGTTTTAAATGAGGACAAATTAAGAATGCATGACATTGCATTTCTGTATGAAAAGTCTCCATTTAAATGGATTGAACGTGATGCACCATTACGATATTTGGACACATTCAAATATCATATGATGGATTCATACAACTTTGTCAATTCATCATTCCCCCAATATGGTGACAACAATATCCAGGTTATGATACCAAATGATCCATGGTGTGATACTCCGTATTGTGAAACATATTTCCCAAATGATATTGCAAATATATTGGCAAATGAGACTGATTGTCAATGTGCACCATCATGTCAGTGTAAATGTTGTGCCAAAGTAAAATGTTGTTGTTGTCATTATAAACAGGAACGTTTTACATATGTGCAATTGATACATGATTTCATTCATGGTAAATTGAAATCAATCAAAGATTTGTCATTATACACAGGAGATCAGTTGTTCGATAATGGTATTGTGTCATCAAAAGAAATTTATCTGTGGACACCAATCATTATTTACATAATAAAACAAGTTCTGTTAATGAAAGAATAAGGATTATTCCCCGGGGTTAACCCCGGGGATATATCATATCATTGTCTTTATCAGATGAATGAATTCAACAGACGTGAGGTTGTGATCGCATAAAGCCGACAACTGTTCTGGTGTAAGTGATACACGAAAACGCTGATATATGTGACTATAGACGGTCATCTTATTTGCCTCCGGTGACAACTGACGATTGTAGATCACAGGATTCAATCCATAAACCAATCCATATTTAATGAGATCATTCATACAAACGAAATCATTCTCCACTTCATACTTCAATGAATTAACGAATTCTATGAACTCTTTTTCTCGTTTTGAAACCACTGTTATTCATCTCCTTTCATCGACAAATTAATAATCGAAACTGTGTGTTTCAATTAAATGAAAGTGAGGTTATATTAATGAATATATATCAAGAAGCCGTTAGTCTTACAAGCGTTGCAAACTTGATGCCTGCAAGAATGTTATTACGTCTTCCAGAGAAAAAAGAAGATGTTTCTGTATATTTGTTAAGTGGTACATTTGAATATGATATTCAAACCATCAAAATGTTACCCGCACCAAAGAATGATTATCACACAATCATTATTCCGCAACGTGCATTTGATCGTATATGTGGAATGAAACCCTTACGTTATCAGATGTCACAGAATGATTTTGTTAACAAGATCCGTTACATCAATGACCAGAAACTTCTTCCAAAGTTAAATGTTTTAAGATATCCATATCCAAAAACAATCAAAGATGATCTGTATATATCCATGAGTGACATATTCAAACAGGTATCAACAATCATTAGGACATTTTCAAAGAAAGTAATCCAAGAAAACATATTCAATGTATTCATGCATACATTGAATTATTGGAACTTTTCATCCGAGAAGGTTTTGGTTGTAGATACAAATCATTACAAGATTTATTCTGATCTTACACCTGATTCATACAATACAGATTTAATGAATGCATTGTTAACGGCGTTGTTGTATAACAATGAGAATCTGATAAAACATCTGAAACTGACAATCGTTTTCCGTGCCAAAGGTTGTGATTATAAACTTGACTTGATGTCGTATAATCAGAAAACAGATTCAATCAAACTCAGAAAGATGTTGAAAACAATCGGCACACCATCTGAAATGACTGCAACAACGAATGACGCCGCTGGCGGCAGTGTTGATGATTTTGAATCTGATGAAACTGAAACAATTGATGACAAATTAAATCGTTTGTCGGAACAAGCACCTGACATACCAGACGAAGTCGAGATTGATCAGAAAACCGCGGAAACGGAAACGGATGAAATTAAGAATCTTCAGAATAACAATAGTGATGTTACAACAAAAATCACATCGACTATTGACAAGTTGAAAGTCAAATACGGTGAAGGTTCTGCCACAACAAATCCAAATCTGGATAAGAATACTGTGTATGCATCCAAAGTAATGAACGTCAATGCAACATTGATGAATCGTATAAATCCCGCAACAAATGTTGTTAATAATTATGAAAAGATTGCACAGGATTTGAATACGGATGAAAACAATCCCGTTGAAAAAGAAATAAATGAAGACACTGCGAAAAAGTTGGCAAAAGATGTTGATGCGGCGAATCTCGGAAATGCAACAAAGACAATCACTTCCGCCAGAGAACTGAAGATCCGTGAGAATCTTGGAAAGATAAAACTTAACAACATATCATTCAATACAATTACATCAATCACAGATACACCATTACCAAAACCATCAATACCGAATAACATTTCAACATTGAATGTTGGTGCTCGCAAGGGTGCATCATTTGCAAAGATTGAATCTGAATATGAAGACAAGTTGATGGATCGTGATATCGTTTCAACATTTATGCAACTTTCCAAATTACCCGATGGATTCTATGTTACAGATGTAAAGGTTACAGACGTTTCAGATGCAACATCATTGGTTCACAACTGGAGAGTCACATTGAAAAATCGTCAAACTGATCGTACATCCAATATCAATATCAGAGTTCCAGTTGTCAAGAATGGTAAATTTTATCTCCAGGGTATATGGTATAATATCGGTAAACAGGATTTCCCCATTCCAATTCTTAAGATTGATCCAAAGACGGTAATGCTTACATCTAACTATAACAAGATTACTGTGTCTCGTTATGATACAAAATCATTGGTTGATGTTGGTTTGCTCATCAAGGTAATGAAGAACAAAACTGAATACATCAAACCGGGATCATCAGTATCAACAAACCGTGCATTCGTATCCACAATTGAATATGATGAATATGCAAAACAATGGTTCTGTTACATAAACAAAACCGCGAATTGTGAAATATATTTCAACCGTATGGAATGTGGTAAACGATATTCATTCGTTGCGGTTAAACCCGAAGAGTTCTGTTGCGGTATGCTCAACAAGGTTCCAATCGTAATCAATACTGAAACTGGATTAACACGTAATGGAATAACACTTACAGAAACGATACTTGGAACATTACCCCCAGAGATTCAGAAAACATATCGTGGTTCCAAACCGGGTAAACTTTCGATGTATTCTGAATGTAAACTGGATGCCATCAAAATTCCAGTTGGTTTGGCAGTATGTGCGTGGGAAGGTTTGACCAATGTTTTGAAGAAAGCAAACATCGGATATCAGTTTGTCGATAATCGTTTTGATGACCATCGTTTCTTCATCATTCGTTTCAAGGATAAATCATTGGCAATACCAAATACGATTCCTAACCAGTTATTGTTTAATGGATTCTATCGTATCAATACACGTGCATATAATGCGAGTGAATTTGAAACACCGATTATGAATTCCAATTCAATTTATGTTGATATATTCAACCAGCTTTTCTTCAAACAGTATTCGCAGCTTACAACATTCATTACTTATTATCAATTCTTCGTTGATGTAATCACATCCGATGTATGTTTACATTATAATCTTCCAAATGATGTTGTTGGAATGTTGTTATATGCATCAACATTGTTGGCTGATAATAATGCAGGTAATGAAACCAATTCATCATTATACAGAATTCGTTCATCTGAGATAATTCCTGCAATTATACATTACAGATTGGCATTTGCGATTTCACGTTATAACAATAACATGGGTTCAAAGGTTCGTGGTAATCCGTTGCAGTTTAATCCAAATGAAGTAATCAATGAATTGTTATCCGTACCAAATGTTGAACCATCATCGGCACTCAATCCATTTGTTGAACTTCATTCAAAAGAAAATATCACCAAGAAAGGTTTCAAAGGTGTAAATAACGATCGTGCATATAAATTGATCAAACGTGCATATGATCCATCCATGATCGGCAAACTTGCATTGAGTTCACCGAACAATGGTAACATCGGTATCAACCGTCAGATTACAGTAAACCCAAAACTTGAATCTGTTCGTGGATATACAAATGCAGAATCGGATATCAATAAAATGAATGATCTGGATTTGGCATCATATTCTGAATTGTTAACACCTGCGTCTGTAACACGTGATGACGCAATTCGTACTGCAATCGCAACATCACAAACATCTCATATCATGGCAACGGATGATTCTGAACCGGTAATGATTTCCAATGGTGTTGATGAAATACTTCCTGGTTCACTCTCAGACGAATTCTCTGTAATGGCAAAGGAAGATGGTGTAGTAATCGATAAAGATGATCAGTATCTCATCGTGCAATATAAATCTGGTAAAAAAGAAGCAGTTCCATTAGCCGACAGATATTCATTCAACTCTGGATCCGGTTTCTATGTCGACAACAAACTCATCACATCATTGAACATCAAGGACAAGTTCAAACAGAATGACATTCTCGCATACCACAGTAAGTTCTTCACAAAGGGTATTGATGGCGTTGTCCGTGCAAACATTGGGCCAATCACAAAGGTTGCGTTCATGGGTACATATGCAACATATGAGGATGCTGGTGTAATGACTGAAAAGATGTCGAAACGAATGACATCGCATGTTACAATGATGCAGGATATCAAGATTGATGCAGATGCAGAAATTGATTTCATTGTCAAAGTTGGTGATGAAGTTGATGTTGGTGATCCATTGGTTGTATTCGGTATTGGTGATACTGGAGACAAGAATGTTAATAACTTCCTGAAGGCATTCCAAACCAAGGACAACACACAACAGAGTCTTATAGACAACGCAAAACGTGTCAAGAAAGCTAAGCATTCTGGTAAGGTTGTTGATGTTCGTATTTACACCATTAAATCTATGGATAAATTGTCACCCTCGTTGTATCAGATCGTCAATAATTATTTCAATGAGAATAAGAAGAAAAGAAGAATTCTTGATAAATATGATAAAACAAATTCTGTTTACAAGATGAACACATTATTCTCATTACCAACTGAACCACTCAAGAGTGCATCCATTAAAGGTATCACTGCAGATGTTTTAGTTGAAGTATATATTGAACATCCGAACTCAACATCTGTTGGTGATAAGTGTGTATGTTATGCGGCATCCAAACAGGTTATATCAGAAATGATTCCCGAAGGACTTGAACCATATTCAGAGAAACATCCCGATGAAGAAATCAGTATGTTTGTTTCATCTGGTTCAATTCTTGGACGTATGATTCCATCAGTAATGGTTGTTGCTGCTGGTAATAAAGTATTGAAAGAATTGAAAGAACGAATCCGCGGAATCTGGAATAGTTAAAATAAAGGGTGCTCCCATTATGGGAGCACCATTACTATTACGGGTTAAACCGATTCATAAGATAGGTTCAGCGGTAGTTGAACCAATCGTTATAATATTTATTTTTTAAAGAAAGTGAGGGACTGCTATGGACGATACAAATAGCATGACCGGTATCCTGGTGTCAATAGCATCGTTGTTAATCTCATCTGGATTTCTTGCAGGTGTGTTGAAATATCTGACCAACAGGATCAACGAATCAGACAGACTGCGTAATGAAAGCATGGAACGTGCAGCACGAACACATGAAGAAGATGTCAAACGGCAAGAGGCATTAGAACGTGGAGTTCAGGCGTTGCTTCGGGACAGACTCATCGAAATACACGACGACTACTGTCCCAAAAATGAGATACCGCTTCATGTCAAGGATAACTTTGACAACTTATATCAGCAATACCACGCTTTAGGCAAGAATGGTGTAATGGATTCATTTCATGAAGAAGTTATGGAATTACCAACCACACCAGAGGCTCATTAACGAAAGGAAGTGTTAATATGAATTTAACAAATAAACCGGTTGGTGTAATATACGGAGTTCCTGGATACTATCCAAGCTGTTATCCATATGCAGTTGGATGTGGTCAGTGTGGTAGTTGCACACCAGGTTCATTGGTAAACAAACAGGATGTTGTTGGTAATGAAGGAGTTCCAGTCAATGGTAAAATGCCATACAACACATTCAGAATCATTGACCAGAAACCATATCTCATTGATAATACCGATATGGTATATGGTGCAGAACTCAAAGTATCTGAGAGTATATATACACGTGTATCTCGTACTCAGGATATTTCATGCATCAATCTTGCAGCAACTGTAAACATGACACATGATTACATATCCAACACGTTGTGGTTTGGTAATCTGTGTGACATGATATCTGCTCAGTACAAAACTCTCAAGGGTAAACTCCCGGTTGCAAAACAGACTGTCAAGTTCCGTCTCCAGTACACGGTATTTGATACCAATGGTGGAAATGTCTATCAGTCACATGTTGATTGTTATGTAAAGAACTCTGCAATGCATTATACTGATATCAAGGATTACTTTGTTAATTCTTATATGGGTATAATGATTGGTGATATTCCATCATTAACATTCCAGGGTATGTACACATTACGTCTTGATACAATATCGATGTATGTTGATACCATTCCGAATGAAGAGGAACTCAATCCGTATTATGCATTCAATGAAGAAAAAACAAAAATGGTGGTTGAACATGAAACTGTTGATATTGCAGAATCAACTGAAACATTGTATACCACTACGGAGATTGGATGGACAACTCAGTTCCAAGCAAACATGAGTACAAGAATCCAGTTCCGTTTCACTGCATTCGTTGGAGACATGCCATGGGTATATAATACATATCCAATCTATCAGTGTCTCAACAGACCAATTGATGCGATTGTGGATGAACTGTTGGAGACTGTTGAATCCCTCACTCAACAGGTTGATGAACTCCGTATTGCTAATACGGACTTGACAACACGTGTTGAAACACTTGAACAGAAACCTCCATATGTGGATGAATATAAACAGAACACCCAGTATCACAAGGGTCAGCTGTTGTATATCGAAATCGGAAAACTGTATCAAACATCAACCGAGTTTACTTCGGATGCTACTGCTGAAACTGTTGCAGAATCATTCGAGATTGATGTGACCAACGGCAACTTGGTGAAACTTGGTGAATGATCAAAAAATAACAAAAAAGAATACTCCCCATTACGGGGAGCATTCTTTTATCGTTTGGACATTATTAGCACGCGCACCTGAGTGCCACTAATTCGATTGTTTCGTAGCCGTTGAGTCCAAGCTCATTGGCTATCTCATGTAGGGCGCGCACCCTGTAGCTCTTACACCACAGGGTTGTTCCTGGTGCAAGTCCCCAAGGACGACGCTGTGAGATAGTACCGGTGTACATGATAAATTCACCAGTTGGAAGCACACCAACACGGGTGTACTCCTCGTTAGTTCTGTTCCATATTTTGAACATTTTTACACTAGTTTTCTCCTCCTCGTCGGAGAAGAATACAGGCGAATCTTCTGTATCATCCTTATAGGAATACCAATACATATTCAGATACGGACCTGATCTTCCGAGGGTTGCTGTGCCCTCGAAATACCAAGAATTATTTGCGAGAATGTTATTGATGCGGTTTTTCATATTATTTCCGCCCTGGACCTGCATAGATAATTTGCAGGCTGAGTTGACATCCTCAGTTACCCCAGAAATTTAAAAGTTGTTTGAATAGATTGAAGAATATATTTCTATACTCTTCATATTAATAATATATATATGGAATTTAAGAATACTAGAAATATTGTATAATTGTAGGAAACGTCCGGGTAAGCAACATGCTACTTCTATCAATATTATTTTAGAAAGGAATGATATAAATGGCAAATACATTGACTGTGGATATCGTTGATATGACGGTTCCACCATTGCGTCCAGTCAGGATTGCAATTGTTAGTAAGCCCAATCCAGTTACAGCTGAACCCGTTACAGGAGAACAGTTGTTACAACTGATCCAATTCCCAAAATATAAAATCACTGAAACTGCAACCGGTAAAGTTGTTAATGGTGGAAACATCTATGACTATTTCCCTGAATTACAACCCGGTGGTGGAGGTGGTGGAGGCGTTACACCCGCACAAGCCCAGGCTATGATTGATTCATCAATTGACCCAAGCGTCAGCGATTCATCAACCAATGCGGTTCAGAATAAAGTAATCAAATCATATGTTGATACCGGATTGTCTGGCAAAGCATCAACATCATCATTATCCACAGTTGCAACATCTGGATCATATGATGATCTGTCCAATAAACCAACGATCGATTCTGAATTATCAGATTCATCAACCAATGCGGTTCAGAATAAAGTAATCACTGGAACCATTGGTGACATCAATACCGTATTGGAAGGAGTGTTATAATATGCCTCATACTATAGCTGAAAATCTCGCTAGATTGCAAGCTGCTAAAACTGCAATTGCTAATGCTATTACTGCTAAAGGTGGTACGGTTGGAAGTGGTGACGGTTTAGAAGAGTTTCCGACTGATATTAGCACTATATCAACTGGTGTTGACCCAGAACCTATTAATGCAGTTTTAGAGGAATCTAATGATGATTTAGAAACTGCATTAGGTGGAGGTTCATCACCTGTTGTAGCAAAAGGAACTGTTAATTTCTATGATTACGATGGTACTATTGTAAAAAGTATGTCAAGTGCTCAGTTTAGAAGTCTTGAAAGTATGCCTGATAATCCTACTCATGAAGGATTAATCTCACAAGGATGGAACTGGGATCTGTCAGCTGCTAAAACATACGTTGCTGAATATGGGTCTTTGAACATTGGTCAGATGTACATAACATCTGATGGAAAGACTCGAATCTATATCACATTGACTGAAGGAAGAACGTCACCTATTTTACAATTATATCTTAATGCTAACAGTGAACTGGATATTGATTGGGGAGATGGTGGAACTCATTCTACATTTACTACTACAAGTGCTGGTTACAAAAGTGAAAGACACGAGTATTCTTCGTCTGGAGATTATGTAATTGCTATAACAGTAACAACCGGAAGCTTTGTGTTGCAATCTTCTTCCACAACAGTGTCAACAATATTATGGAATGGAAATAATAATGGAAATTCACCTGATAGAGCTTACAATAATGCGATTAAGAAGATTGAAATAGGCGGTGGTGTAACAAGTATTGGTAATTATGCTTTCAATGGTTGTTATTCATTAACATCTATTACAATACCTGATTCAGTTACTACTATTGGTAATTATGCTTTCCAGAACTGTTCTTCATTAACATCTGTCACAATAGGAAATTCAGTTACTAGTATTGGTAATTATGCTTTCAACAGTTGTTATTCATTACAATCTATCACTATTCCTGATGGAGTTACTACTATTGGTCAATATGCTTTCCAAGGTTGTTATTCATTACAATCTATCACTATTCCTGATGGAGTTACTAGTATTGGTAATTATGCTTTC